>Ga0131853_10011205_pt1 | contig 16401 bp, 6 predicted proteins | sample TergutLab28metaG_FD_92764 | JGI IMG/M metagenome (GOLD analysis project Ga0131853, IMG submission 92764) | Labiotermes labralis P1 segment gut microbial communities from Petit-Saut dam, French Guiana - Lab288 P1 (version 2) (version 2) | ecosystem: Host-associated > Arthropoda: Insects >...
AGTAGTAGTAGCAGTAGTAGTAGTAGTAATCTGGTATTGGTGTTTCAGTACTTCCCTCCCGTCTAGCAGGAGGGCGGAATTTTCTTGTGACGTGCTGTTATCGAATTCTGCAGACGTGTTAAGATACATTTCTTTTTAATTTTTTGTTTACGAGTTACGTTCATTAACAAATGTGTTCCTGTGACACCGCGGACACATTCAGGAGAGTGGGCCGACTTACAGGGAGATAACGTCGTTCGTAGAATAGCAGTTGTTAATACAAAGAAGTAGGCCAACGTTTTCGGACACACGGAAGGTTTCTCTGGAGCGTGGTCTATGCAAGTACCGTATCATTGGATGGGTTGGGAAGAGCCGTCCGTGGTTCTGTATACAGCAGTCCGTTACATGGCGCTCAGACCAGGATACCGTTGTCTGATTTTTAAATATTGCGGGGGTTTACGGGTCCCGTTTTTTTTTCTCCTCTGCCTTGTCTGTAATCAGGCTGCCGTGATAGCGGGGTCTAGGTCCGCGGGCAGTCCATAGGTGTGACTCGCAACCTTTCTGTTGCTGTAACAGTTGAGAAGTAAATGATTTATTGTTTTTTAAAGTATTTCGTGATCATGCACTGATGCTTCACTAAGAGAGTGAAACCAACCAGTGCACATGCAAATATATGAATTTATTATATTATAATATTATAATAGCTTGATTTATTCTCTAAGTTATGGTTTACTGTTTTGTGTTGTGACCGTTGATGATGATATTAATGCAGTTGGGTGTTGTTAGATGGTTCGATCTGCATAGTTTGTTAAATCAGGCTGCGTGCGACATTGGTTCTGTGTAGCTTATCGTTCGTATTTTTATTGGCGTGTGTAACTCTTCCCTGTTGGGCATTTATCATTTTTAGGGATTTCATGACCACGCACTGATGCCTCACTATGAGAATAAAACCAACAATGTAATAATGTAATGTAATAAATTCACATTTTTTCATAAGCATTTGTTGGTTTTATTCTAATAGATTTATTGCTTGTTCAGCCTGATTGGAATCTTAGCTAAAAGGCCAGAACTGTAAGCAAACAGGCGTTTCTTGTGCGACCTGCATTTCATGTCTGTGCGAAGTAGAATAGAAATTGTAACAAGGCTGCCTTTGTACATCGCTTTGCACCTTTTTAAGAAAGGTGCGTGTTTCTTGAATTCGTAGGTGTTAAAAAGACACTTAACTACTGAACTGATCTAATATTTCAGATGGGGTGATTGTCGTCGATAGCAAGTTGGTACGGGATATGACCTTGGCTTATTTTAAGCTACTCCCCGGGATTCGCCTGGATAAACTGAGGAAAATACAAATAGCCAGTAACCTGGCCGAGTACCTTCTGCAGACACGTAATCATTGTTACGGCCACACCAGCCTTCTATGTAAAATGCAGCGAACGTACGAATTCGTAGCTGAAGCAGCTAGCCTTGACACTTTGACAGCAACTTGCGTCCAGCTGTTTGTGTTCTGGATGTTCCTTGCACTAAGTGCTTGAAATGAAAGCATGATGGGACCCGCAGGCCACAGTTTCAAAGTGCGTCACGGATTTTAATTAAATGTGGAATTGCTGGTCATCACTGACGTTATAGAGCGAATTTAAGTTTGTTTCGTTACATGATCCCTACTTCACATGCAGTTAAAATCGAGGGTATAACTTTACATGTTATAACTATTACTTAATACCTTTTGATATGTCTTGATCAAATAAAGGAGGATGAGATGGGCAGAGCATGTGACACGCATCGGATCCAACAGAAATGCATACAGGGTTTTGGTGGAAAAAACTCAAAGAAATAAACCGCTTGGAAGACCTAGGCGTAGGTGGGAGGAAAATATTGAAGTGAATCTTAAAGAAAAAGCGTGGGAGAGAGTGGACTGGATTCATGTGGCTCAGGACAGGGACACGCTGCGAGCTTTTGTGAGCACGATATTGAACCTTCATGTCACATAAAAACCGAGGACTTTGTCCAGCCGAGGACATATGGCTTCTCAAGAAGGACTGTACTGAACGGAGTTGATTTTTATTTGTCTACCAGTTACAAAATGCAAGGTAAACAGTTTAGCCTCGTAAGTGTTGACTACACGAGCAGTGCAATTAACCTTTAAATCGCATCGGAGGAAAATGAGAATTTGTAGAGAAGCAGGGAATTTAAAACTGCGAGTAGGTAACTGGACTAGAGTACACTACGGCTATATCATTCTTTCCTAAACACATTCAGGGTCATCCATATACCTACACGTATAGGTGTGTAATAAAAATTATCCACGCTGACGAAATCGTTAGCACGGGCCAATCCTGATACATACAACACGCCATTCTCGGCAACTGAAGTCGCATGTACCTGGAAGCGTAAGCGACCATTTTGCGTTGCTGTGTTTTCAACAACGAAGCGGCCCGTCCGCGACTTAATACCGAAGGGTTTGTAATTCAGAGGGGTCTTATTATAACAGATATTTGATTAAATACAAAGATAAATCGTGGGCTCAGTCGGTATAGCGACCCGCTACGGGCTGGGCAGTCTGGAGAGCGAATCCGGTGGGGGCATCCATCCAGACCGGCCCTGGGGCCCACCTACCTTCTGTACAATGAGTACCGGATCTCTTCCCCCAGGGTAAGCGGGCGGGGCGTTGCGTTAATCACATTCCCCCATCTAGCGCCGATGTTAGGAAAAGTGGAGCCTTCGTGGCCTCATCTAAGGTGAGCTGTACAAAGACAAAAATTATTTGTGACAATAACTGTGATGGGTCATATCTGTGGCCATATCATTGTGCGACAGTACATGTAGATTTTGGGCCGACGCCTGTCGGTATAGCCGTGCCGAGACTTATGCCGTTAGTCGCCCGCCTCTCACCGGGAGGTTCGGGCTCGACACCACGCCACTGTTTGTGGGATTTGTGGCGGACAAGAGTGGCACTTGTAGACATGGTGTTCTTAAGAGTTCTTCTGTCTTCCATTGTCATTATCATTCCACCAATGATCCGTACTCATTCATCACCGACGCTGTATAATCTTAGCAACTGGCAGCGTCGTCAGGTAATACACTTAGAAGAAATTATGGGCCTCGTGCGATAATTTCAAGGTCGAGTAAGTGTACAAAATATGGAAGAACAAATTTGGAAAGTATGCGTCATATTTTGATGGAATATCTTTTAAATTGCCTGGTACTTTATCCTCGTATTGTAGAGATCGTAAAATCGACTTTTGTTTTCGATCTGCACGTGAGTGTTGGTTTTTAACTGTTAACTCCTCGTATCTACGGCCCCAGCGAGGCCAACATATTCACTGATGTAAATTACTGGTATGTGCCTAGAAAGGTGCGGAGTGTTTGAAGAGGACGAAATGTAGAAACTTGTTCTCTACAGACTTAGACAGATTGCACTGTTTTAATTTTGTTGTGTGACCTTAAGGATAACCTGTAACGGAAACGGGTTACGGGCGTTGCAGCCACAGAAGACTTGTTGCAAACCGAAGTTGTCGTTTTCTGATCCTGTGACACAATAGTTGATCGCAATTCACGCGTACTTCATCACTTCAGCAGGATTCCAAATCCATGTATTGACTTGGGAGATAAGATGTGTAGATTGATAGACTGTTATGTAAAACAGAAACATCCCTGTCCTAGGGCAAGGTTCCAAACCAACCCACCAGCGTTCTTCGTGCCGAAGAGGTGCATGAAGATCTTCAGATTTCGCTGTGCTCATCAACCCAATTGCAGTTATCAAATATATCATGTATCATATCGTGCCGTGTTCGGAACGACGTCAGCAACATGAACACATTGGACAGATTTCGTCTTTTCTTCTCATATGTTACTTCTGGTTACTAAACAGGATTTGTTATAGCGAATTGGTTAAGGGAGGTATCGCAGTTGTATAAAACGTTTTTTAAAAAGACCAACAAATGCACTTGAGCATATGAATTTCATTTTATTGCATAGTAAACAGGAAATTTTTACATTCTGAGGACCGTGCATCGTGATATATTCGTATAATAGAAGCCAACAAATGCACTATTTCTCAACTTTATTTTGATATACAACTCTGCATGTTTCGGACAGATTTACTGCCCATCATCAGGAGTCTTAACACTGTATTCACACCATTTATCTTGACTGGCTTCTAGCTACCAATTGCTGTGAATACAGTATCAAGACTCCAGATGATGGACAGTAAGTCTGTCGGAAACGCGTAGAGTTGTATATCAAAACGAAAGTGAGAAATAGTGCATCTTGTTGGCTTTTATTGTGGGAATGATCAGGACATGTTTCAACCACATACGTCACCATTTACTGGGTGGTGAGAACAAGAATACAGCTGCAGTTATAATGAGTTGAAGTCACTCCCCAGCTAAAAATCATATAATTTTTTGTTAAAATTCACTATCGATGAGTATAAAATATCAGAACATAAACAGTTGTAATGGAACATAGTTCTGTGGAATGATATGCAAAGAACGTACGTGTGGTGAATTATGATCCAGATTGGTGAGCGATGATATAGAATACACAGTGAACGACTAGGAATGTCCGAGTCGTTCATTTCGTACATCTGATATACGGAACATGCAACTTGTAAAAATGTCTACATAGTTCGTACACATTTTTTTTTTATTTTCGCCACATCCGTCTGATATGGCCACCAGCTTATGTGCACCTCAAATGAGACTACAGCAATTTTTTTAGAACGACGGATGATCGTGCTGCAAATCAATTGATAAATGACAAAGTATGTACTGTATATTAAGGCCCATAACTCGTATTTAAAGCGGATTTTATTGCGGCTGATACTTGATGTAATACAAAAGATAATTATTTGTGGCAGTACAGGTGTGTTATCACTTTTGGAGCAGTCGGTATGCGGTATGGAATAATGGCACACAGTTAACCTTATTTGTGCTCCAAGTGCGCTTTTTTACACTTGCGAGATCCGAGATTCTTACAGCAGGGTTGAAGAATATTCAATTCTTCTGGGATGTGACACCGACTAGATTGGAAAATAGCTAACAACGCTGTGAAGGAGTTCGCCTCCTAATTCGTCACTGTCCAAGAAGTCAACGTCCCTGTGTACATGAATCTTCACCTTTCACTTCTGTTAATTCGTCTTTTGAGAATTAAGAAAATGCAAAGCCTGAGTATGTTTGTCGCTTTCCTGCTGACAGCGGGCCGCTTAGTGTTAAACTACCTGTCCATGTTGGCACGGCACTTTCGTTACCCATGGCTGTACGGAAACTGGAAAACTGACCTGTCAGTAGCGATAAAAGTAATCATCAGACTTTGAGAAGCCAGCCATTGGTTGGTCGTTTCACATTTTGCATGCAGCCTTGTTGCACATGCGTGCTTCCTTCAGACGTGCGTATTAAAGTAGACGGTAGGGTTGAAAAAAATTGTGGAGGCGTAAAGCGGAGCACTGCTTGAAGCTGCGGATATGTCGCAACGAAGTGAGGGCTCCGGATATTGATACATATAATAGGAAATTTGCTTAGCAGTTTCCTAAACATTGAATTAAGTGGGCTTGGCGTATGTAGGCCATAAAGAAAGTTGTTTTAAATATATGAGCTTGTCACACACACAGATAATAACCAAACGTCTTACGTTAAGTGATTATTGGCTTATGTGCAAGTGCGTCCTGGCAACGCGTTCCTCTTTTTCTCCATACTCAGCTTTGGTGCCTTTTCAGATGTAATTAGGGTTCATTTCTGTGGAACAGAACCTTCTGTGTAGTAAGTTTTCAACGTTTAATCACTTGTACAGGAAACTTGCTTCCTCCATGGAGCACAGTCATTTTTGAGAAGCTAACCGGTTCTCATCTAGTCAAGAATATCCCCGCATTTTGTGCAACCCGAAGGTTCATTACCGCATTTACAAGTGCCCGCCACCTACCTCTATCCGGAGCCAGATCAATCCTATGTCCCCCTCCCCCATCCCCCTTGCTGAAGATACATCTTAATGTTATATTCCCATCTACGCCTGGGTCTTCCAAGTGTTTTTTTTTTAGGAAACAAAAAGTTTGAATTGCAAGTTTACATTAGCAGTTGTCGTGCTTTTGTGCCGATGGTGGTTCGGTTTCGAAAATGAAATATGCATTATGTTGCAGACAGATGTAAAGCATTAAGTCTGCGGCAAGTACAGAAGCACGTGGTACTTAAGACCACAGAGAGTGGTTGAAACTTTGTGAGAAAGTACATGCCTACCTGTTACTGAAGCAGCGAAGGAACTGTGGAGCAGGAGAGCATTTTGTGTGAGGTCTTCGAAGATCTGCTTACTGGCAGCCGTGAGTTGGGAGTCCGACGGACACCTGTAGGAGGAATTATGGGAACACTCCAAGCCCTCATTCTTGCAGTTTTCGAATTTTGCAACACAACACAGGGCGCGAAAAGTGCATCGATTATATTAATATTGTTTTCTCATTTTGGACTGCATTGCTGATGACACACATCAGTGAATAATATGTTATAGAGATGGACAGGCCGTGTCTCTAGAATGGTTACTAGTACGCCAATTGGCGTGCCCACGTGAGACACGTTGCAGACATTCCTATAGAAGCGACTGTTTTGTGCTGCCCGTACGTGTGAGACAGTATTTCGACACTGATGTTTTACTCCGATACGGTAACGGACGTTATTACAAAATATCGTGTAATATGTTGGAGCTATTGATCAGGGCTGTCCAACATATGGCCCTTGGTCACCTGAATTGTTTCAGTAATACATTTAACAAATATATTATAATAGGTCTACAGAATATAACATGGCAACTTTATTAGCAGAGTATATGTTTAGAAACCATTACTCATCACAGTACACCAAGCTTTCTTTGTGTTTTGTTAGGTGTAGGAAGTCATGGTACCTTATTCAACTGTACTTTTAGCGTAACTCATTGTTTGTAAATAACGGCTTTCTATTGAATCCCCCGCCCCCTCATACGTATACACAAGTGCGGCCCTCAGGCGAGTCCTTGCGACTTTTGTGACCCGCCTGGGGGTTGAAGTTGGCCAGCCCCTCTATAGATAATGCGGCAACTGCTGGAAAACAAAACAGACGCTGCGAGCAGCAGCACCGGCGAGCTACTGTAACACGGTAACATGCTTCGTTAGCAGCTAGCCTACGTTGGTCAGCACATTCGCATGACGTCGCCCGCCTTCTTCCCTTCTCTGAAAATCAGTACGGTAACAGGTTCGTTGTTTTAGTATTAGCAGAAAGTGGAGAATTTGAAGCAGATGTGGTCTGGCCCGCATTTCAACAGGTCACTGCGGTATGTTACGGTGTGTTGTTTAGGGACTGGGAGGCCTAGACGTTTCGTGTTTGTAGTCGACCACACAGCACTTGTAAGTTTAGGGGGTTCGAAAAGTTTCTTTTGGAGTTTTTCTCTCATTACCTAACTCATTTTATGAGACACTCCCGCAAAATTGCTAAAAGCCACTCTTAGCCTCATGTCTGGCAGTCCTTTCGTCCGTCCGCATGGAACAACTCGGCTGCCACTGGACGGATTTTCATGAAATTTTATGTTCAGGTGTTTTTCGAAAATCTGTCGTATATAATTCAGGTATCATTAACATTACATGAAGACTTAAATGCATATTTTTGGTGCCTGGTTCATTTACTTCTAGAATCATGTTTCAGACAAAAGGTACAGAGAAAAAACCGCGCATTTTATATTCAATGACTTTTTTTTCTGACAGTCGTGCCGTTTGTGAGGTAATGTGGAAAAATATGGTACAACCAGACATGCCACAGATGACAGTGTGATACGGCGCATGCGCTTAACGGGGTTTAATAACGAAGGCCATAGACACACACTCACAATATGTACTACTTATTGCTTTTCCCCTGCAACAATGGTTGCACGAACGCGCCTCAATGTTACGTCATACTTACATTGCGTGTCTGGCTCCTTTTTTGGCATTTGTTACAGCAGTGAAACACAGAGTACGAATTACCCTGTGTAGCCTGTTCTTACAAGTCTGAAGGACCACATTGAAGGTAATTTAGAGCTTACTTTCCTTTCTCAAAAAGGAACTGTCCTGTGCGTGCGATGTGCGCACACACGTCTCTCAAATTCATTGGACCTATTTTGACTTGACTTGGTACGATTGTCGTGACAGCGGAGGTCATCCCGCGGGATAATTCGTAATTTTATATATTCAGTAACAACATAGCCGAAGCTCCAGTTTGTGTTACGAGAGCGACCCTTGCGCCACTTGTTATAAAATAATATTTTTGCAAAGCCATCGTAGCTATGCTGACATTTCCTTAGCGTGTGATGTGAAGAAGGCGATAACTAATGGAATATTAAGGCTAGGCATATGGAATTTGTTGCGAAGATTGGGCATGGACAAACCTGCGCGTTGTAGCATGGAACTGTAACGCGCGGCCAGCGAGGTTGTAGTATGCGGCCCGCGGTCACATTTGTAAATTGTGTATGTACTATATAAATGTCTCAATAATTTAGGCAGTTAGGTGTACCATTTACTGTTATTTTTTACGTCCGGCCCGCGAAGCAGCCTGCAATAACGGGTTTGGCCCTTTGTCATATTATGGGTAGAGACCTGTGTGTTATACTATATGAAATATACTGGAGTGACATGGCGACGATGCGAAACCGTTAGGCTATATCCGACAGAATTAGCACGCACTGTATGGTGTATGAACTCCAGCAGCAAGTTTGTCACAAAAGTAAAATGAAATGACAGTAATACGAAAGGTAAATTTGTACCTGTACCCTTGAGGGGCTAATGGGGGAGTGAATGTATAACTGCAGTCATTGCTAAGCTCAACACTAGACGGCAGCTGCATGCGCAACACCACACCACGGCTACTTTATTTCCGGATAAGTAGCGTCCAGTACCTATTGAGTAGGAGGCTGGGTAGGCCCCATATCCGGTCTGGACATTTGGAAGAAGGTAAAAAATTCTTGCCCTTAACGAGGAGTCGAACCAAGATTCCACGGTCGTTCAGCTTGTAGTTAGTCACAGTACCGACTGCGCTATTCCGGTCTACTTATATAGATTTGAGACTAGAAGTTGCACAGTAGGAAGGCTAGCTGGAGTTCTGCTCGGCGCTGCTGTTTGCAATGCACCGGACCGAACTACACGCACGTAGACAGGATGCATATCTGACTCGACGCCACTCGATGGAACTTTCCTCGACGACGTAATTTTCTGGCACCGAAATAATTTCTGCCCGGTCACGCGAATTGCTGGCGTCCATCTGCCACGAACACGTGAAAACCGAAGACATTCTGGGAAGAGATACGTGGTTCAAAGTGGCAGGTTTTTACGAAATCATGTTTTATTCTCGTGTAATTTCCCCTAGTGACGCCACTTTCAACTCGCAGCCAGAAGACTGCACGTACGTGGGCACTGGAATGTATCGGAACTGCGTGAAATGGCATCCAGTAATGAACGGGACTTGAAGGCGGTAATGGCTCTGCTGGTCGCGTGGGATAGTTATCGCCTGATTTCCTGTTTCGAATTACTTTCACAGTTACGTGCATTTTTATTCATTTTTATTCGGAATTTTAAAGCACGTCGGACGAAGCTCTTCTCAATGTCTGTATGATCCATACCGCTCTGTTTATTCAGTCAAGTGGAAAATAATGACACGAAACAAATACTGAACCGTATTTACAATCCAGAAAACGTATGTATCCCAAGACTATAACAATACAGCCAGGAATGCGTACTTAATGATGCCAAATGTTTCGGCTATATACTGTAGCCATTTTCAAACCTTTCCAGGTATTTTGGGTTTGAATATCTCTACGTAACGCCATACTTTACATATGTATTTTCAAGCACACTGCATTTTTTATAATTAATATATCGTGTAAACTTAATGGTTATGCCTCTAACTAGATCTTTTACTGTTCTAGTATTTATAAAAACCAGGCGGTATTCTAACTTATTTTTAGAATTCCGCCTGGTCTTGTGAGTTTCGTGAAAATCGGGCCTTCTTACGTGTGTGAGTGAAAATACATTTACGCGTGTGTCCTAAAATTGCGTGACGTTTTTGAAAATAAAGAAACACGTAAAGTCACGGACTACGCCATTTGCAATTTTGTTTTAATTGTTAACGGTTCTGTTAAGCTGTTGCCTTTGTTTATAGTGACTTCATTAATAGAACCGTTGACTGGGGTTGCGGTGAAGAGTACCGGATTGCCCGTACCTGTCATCTGTGTGTGTGTGTGTCTGCTACAGATGTGAACAAGATACACTGTGATTTCATGTGGCTTCAGTTCACTTATGCTCGTGTCTTCTCTTTTCAGGCGCAGCGTCCAGAACAAAGTGTAATGCAGGCGCTAGAAAGTTTAAACGATTCACAGGTAAGAGCGAATACGATGTTGTCAATTGTAGACTAGTGCATGATTTCGTGAGGAAATATTTCCCAAGTATGCGTTTTTATTTTTGACCAGTAATTTTTGTCTTGTAATCCTTAACAACTTGAAGCAGGCAGAATCGTCGTGTAGACTGTCAGAAGAATGGACGAACATAGTAATTGCCTAATTCTATTTTTTTTCCCCTGTGGCGCGGTCCATGGCCTCCTCATTCTTGAGGTTTCTAGATCGCACACAACGACGCGTCACAGCATCGCAGTCGGTAGGACTCCTCTGGACGCGTGATCACTGTGTCGCAGAGACCTCTACCTGCCAACACACAACACTCACAGCAGACAAACAACCATGCCCCCGGTGGGATTCGAACCCACAATCTCAGCAGGCTAGCGGCCGTAGACCTACGCCGTAGACCGCGAGGCCACTGGGACCGGCCCTAATTCTAATTAACAAATTTAATTTACCATTGTATGGAATCTGCTTTGCCGGACCAACCAGAGCTGCGTTCGGGCGAGAGTGCGTTCCTTTTCGAATCGATATTTGTGCTCTGACGAAGTATTACTTTGAGCCGATCGTTTGTGCAGTTAGAGATGGGCCGACAAAATTTGCAGTGACCAATATGAAATTGTATAATAATTACTGTAATGATTATGGAGTTACAGCTGTACGTAAAGTTGCCCCATGTCCTTAATTACCTGTAAAACTTGTCGACGTGAGAAAGATTTGGGGCATAAAATGCTTTTATTTTTTCTCCACGACATTTATACGAAACGTTGCCAACTTCGATAAGTACTAGCGATTAACGTTCGAGATGCGCCCAGCAAGGTTCATAGTGTCTGTTTAATGTTTAATATTGCTGTCCGGGTTTGACCAAAACGGATTTTGTGGCAGCGAGTGTCGTATTTCGGCGCTTGTCGAGTTGTTACGTACGGACGGATGAACGTGACTTATCTAATTGGCAGATTATTGTAGATATTCGTTGTGAACGCGCAAAAAAAAAATGTAGCATCCCTCCTTAAGAAATAAACAACAGATCGACGATGGTGTGTATATTTTTTACAAAATGCTTTGTCGTAGGTACCCATCACCCACAGCGTTTCGGAAAAAAGGGTCAGTTTTTCATCGTCAAAATGAAAGTGACGGAGTTTCGAACTCCGTTAGAAGGCTCAGGAGATCAAATTAATGCAGAAAACGGAAGAACCTAGGCTGAACACAAAAATTATACGGACAGGTTAAACCGAACTGATTAGTCGACCTCGCTGCTATGGGGAATCCGAGTAAAGAAAATTTATCCACTGTGCTGTCTGGATTAGCCCCACAAGCCGTGCTGAGCTTTTATTATTTTTTTGAGTTGTCTCCACACATCTTTTGGTTGAGAATGTAAAATATCTAGTTTGTTTTCAACACATGTGGTGCCGTGTTTAGTACTTGTGTTGGGGCATTGTGGTTTTTTTTATATCAGAGCAGCCAAAGTTGTGCAGAGAAATGAAACACGAATTTTGTGCCCGTTTTCTAAATAATGAAGCAAATGGAACGAAAGTGAATTAATTGTTGGGTTATGCTTATGTATTTACTGTCGCTGTGAAAGGAAAATAAGGTAAAATGTGTTGAGGTTGTGGTGAAGCAGCATGGATTGGATTTATTTAGGAAGGGGCACAGATATAGACCATGAGTTTTATTCCTTTTGTTGTGTTTTAACCCTACTGTACCAGGCCTCCATTTTTGGTTGTCAGAGCTGCCAGTCTTTCATGCGTCAGTTTTTAATTAGAGCTCACAAAGGATTGCGAGTGTGGAGAAACGAAATCCTTCCAGAAGTTTATTAGGAGTGTAACTGAAGTAAATGCCAACGGCTGTTTGAATTTCTGTTGTTATAGACAAACTGCTGTCATCGTCACGGAGCCATCACTGATTTTGTACTGATGTAATGAAGTCGCGTCACCGGATACCTATAGTCGTATTGCTGAAATTGGTCGCGACCCTGTTCCCCGACGTATCATATGACAACGGTTTATTGCTGTCGTCAGTCCTAATAAGGTTGGAGTTTGCCCCTTATCGACCCCGCTCTAACGAACGGGCTGGTCAGAGTTTGCGCCTGAGCTTGCTTCGTTGTTATGTCGGATTTCGAGGTTTGATATCGCCGTGGTTGATGCGTGTAACACTGAAGTATTTCACGCACCTAAACAACCCCAGTACTTCCTCCTAATCACATTTTGAGACATACCTTTTGAAAGCGACAATTTAAATGGCAATATTTGTACCTTTGAAGTAACTGCGACTTGTTCACATGTGCCGAGTTAAGAGAATGCATGCATATGTAACATCATGTGCTCAGTAGGGTGCGTGTCCACGCTGTTCTGCTCCAGAGCACTGCCTTAGCAATGCATGGACATCGCTATCACGACCAACAACTGATCATGCGTATTCAGTTCATTTCCTGCTCCTTGTCACGACTGTCGACCTCTGTATCCAAACAAGCAACGATTCAGAGCATTGTTTGGCAGTGTGCTCCGCGGATCTCTTCGCAAACATTTCCCAAGTGATGCGTGGGTACGTTTCTGTAATGGCTGCTTTGAAGTTTATATATATTTTGTTTAAGGGAGAGTGTTTTGTTAGGAATAATCGCGAAACTCCTTTAATTCGCGATAACTTTATTTCGTGTGACCGTCAGAGTATCTATGTAAGAAGTCCCTTGTACCCACAAAGCCAGCGACATTCTAATCAAAGTAAAATCATGCATTGTGTTGCTACATATGTTCGTAGCTATTTGATTACAAAGTGTGTTGCATTTGGAAGCAGATCTTAACAAGACAGGCAATATACTGTACGTGCTTTGAGGGCGTTCATGTAACCACTGTTGTGGAAAAGCAATAAGTATTACATATTGCGAGTGTGTATCTGTAGCCTTAGTTAACCAGCATGCAGTGCGGCCTTTCCGGCTCTACAATTTATTTCCATATATTTATCCCATAAAAGGCACGATTTTCGGGGGGAAAAAAGTAATTGAACATAAAATGTGTGTTTTTTTTTATTTTCTCTACAACTTACGTCTGAATCATTTCTCATTCTAAGAAGAATTGCGCGAGATATGATCACATCACATATTAGTCATCATGGAAAATACCCGTTATTCTTGTCCGACTTTAATGAAACTCGAATTCTCGACAGATGTTCGAAAAGTACTCAGATATCAAATTTCATGAAAACCCTTCTATTGGGAGCAGAGTTGTTCCGTGCGGACGGACGGAAAGACACGACGAGGCTAATAGTCGATTTTCGCAATTTTGTGAACGTGCTTGAAACATGGGAGTTATGTTAAACTTGAATGTTGCACCTGATACAGATTTTAGTAATCTCTAGCCGCGATTTCCACCACAACAGCTCGCCGGTTAATTGTAGTCATATTTGAAGTAGCCTTGACATAATCAAAAGGGAGGCGAAGTACATGTTTTTGGTAGCTACAGTAGTGTCAGAGCAAAAACGCGCAATAACATTAATGTTAATTTGTATTTTATATATCGTGGAGCGATGGCTGAAAGGGGCAGTACAAGTATACAGTCAAGTACTGCTATAGTAAATACAGGCCTAACCGACGGTGGAAGTGAACATCAGTGTTGTACGTTGCCGTCCAGAATCGACAGTTCTAGAGATGCAGATATTAGTACAAAACGGAGGTACGATTTTGCCTGTTTGTCTCTAGAGGTTTAAGTAAACAGGTGATGAAATGACCCCTGATGTCCATTGTATCTCGTGCAACAAAATGTTACCAAACAGTTTTGTGTAATCTGTCAATCTTCGCAGACAGCGTGTTACTAATCACCATAAATATAAAAACAAGAGTTATTAAATTTTCTCAAGCGCCAGGTTGAGGCGTTAACAAACTGTCAGATCCTTATGGCGTAAAGTTCAAAAACTGATAATGAATTGCCCGTGCCGTCCTACAGAGTGAATTACCGTATTGTCCCTGCAGAAGCAGCCCATACAATTTCAGAAACTCTAATTAAACCGTGTGCGGTGGAAATGCCAACGTGTGTGCTTGGTGAACATTCGGGGGGGGGGGGGGGAGACAATTCAGTTATCTGATATGACTGTTAAACGTCGCATTCAAGTTTTTCAGTAGATACGGAAAAACAGTTGGTGGTGTCGCGACTTACATCCAGCCGTGCTTATTAGTTGCAACTTGACGAATTAACAGACGTTTCAGGGCTGACAGTAGTACGTGTTCCTGTAAGTTACATGCTTGTTCCAGAACAAAATAGGGGAAGTGTACTGTCTAAATGTGCAGCATTCAAACTTCTTCCGTTTCCCACAACTTATTTGCGAAGATGGATTTTCGAGGTATGCGACAAGAAGATCAAAGTATCGTAACAGACTGGATATCGAACCCGACGTGAGAATCCAGTTGTCTGCAGTCACTCCCGACTTTAAAGGACTTCATGACATAAACAACACAATTCTTCCCACTAGTAGCCCGTGAGGTGAGATTGAATGTACGTAGGTGGGCTGATAAGTTTTGCCTCCACTGTAATATTTCTATTTACATTAGACATCTGGATAAAACCGGTTCTGTATAGTCGCATGGTATCCCTCTTCCATCATACTTCACCTTGAACACACAGATGCTTACAGTCCTCACCCAATGAACATCGAAATGGAAGAGTTTTAAGACGTTCGGTTCAAACAGTGTGCTGTTATTGAATTCTTAACCGCGGTATAAGTTCCCCCAATTGAAATTCACAGACGAATGCAAGCCGTTGTGGTGATCAGTGTGTTGATGTGAGTACAGTAAGACGCTGGGTAAGGTGGTTCAAAGATGGAGAATTGGGGCAAGCAGATCTGAGTGACAAAACACGAAGTGGAAGGCCTGTGACTGCAAGTGATCAGCTTAATCAACATCGCGTTGAAGAACTGATCCGCGGAAATCGTCGCAACAAACAAAAAGAAATTTGCATAGCATTAGGAATTTCTAGGGTGAGAGTGGGACACATTATTGGTGTTCTTGGATTCCGAAAAGTTTGTGCCAGATGGGTACCGCGCATGCTGTCTGATGAAATGAAAGCTGAAAGGGTTCGTATTTCTCGGGAACTCCTAGAACGTTTTGAAAAAGAAAGTGAGGACTTCTTAAAGAAGACCATTACAGGTGATGAAACTTGGGTCCATCATTATGACCCTGAGAACAAAAGGCAGTCCATGGAATACCGCCATAAGGAATCACTTCAGCCGAAAAAATATTCAAAACACAGGCCTCGGCTGGAAAGGTCATGTTTACTGTTTTTTGGTATTCGGATCATGTTGTTCTTGCAGACTTTCTTGAAAAAGAAACGACAATAAACTCTCAACGTTACATTGAAACTCTTACTGCATTAAAAAGAAGAATCTGACGGATTGGAATAAGAAATGAAACACTTCTTGAACACGACAACGCCAGGCCTCACACAAGTCCAGCAACAAGAGATGCAGTTCACAGTGTAGCCCAGATCTGGCTCCAAGTGATTTCCACCTGTTCCCAAAACTAAGGGAACACTTGTAGGGCCAGGGCTTCAGCTGTGAAGAAGAGGTGAAGTCTGCAGTGAGGAAATGGTTTCAAAAACAAAACAGAATTTTTTTAAGGGCGGATTTCAAAAACTAGTGCAGCGTTGGCGGAAGTGTGTTGAAGTGCGTGGTGATATTGTAGAAAAATAATTATGCAGCTGTGAAAATAAGTGATGTAGGCATGTTTCTTTTTTTATTTCATTAAGATATATTTTCCGTTCATTTTCTGTTTAGGTGGAGGCAAAACTTATCAGCCAGCCCTCTATACTATTATCGTGTCTGTTTATTATTCTGCAATTCTTTGTGTCAATTGGAAAAAGGAAGATTGTAATCGTAATATGTGTATAATCAGTACAGAAACACGTGTTTTTAAATTGGATACCAGTCATCCGGACGTGAGAAAGCCTGTACTCCTCACCCAATATTGTGCGGGTGATAAAATCGAGAAGAATGAGATGGGCTGGGCATGTGGCGCGTATGGGTGAGGAGAGGGGGTGTATAGGGTCTTGGTGGGGAAACCGGAGGGAA
>Ga0131853_10011206_pt1 | contig 16396 bp, 10 predicted proteins | sample TergutLab28metaG_FD_92764 | JGI IMG/M metagenome (GOLD analysis project Ga0131853, IMG submission 92764) | Labiotermes labralis P1 segment gut microbial communities from Petit-Saut dam, French Guiana - Lab288 P1 (version 2) (version 2) | ecosystem: Host-associated > Arthropoda: Insects >...
GAAATAACTCAACAAATAAGTCTCAAGCTCCTCGGGATGGATGTACTAACATTCGAAACATGTTGAGCATAAAATAATGAAATAATAAAGCAAGTGACATCAAGTTGGTCTATCTTTATTCAACAATCAAGATGGTGCACGGTCAAATAAACATAAGATTCGGCAAAACCATGTCTTTCATTCGTATAAAACACTTATGTTGGTTGAAGAATCTGTTATACTTATAGGTCAATATGTGGCAAATAACATAATTTTGTCCCGTTCCAAAAATTGTCTGCAGTACATAAATATCAGGGCCATTTCGGTACATAAATTCGTTTAAAACATATTCCTAAAATATGTTTCTTAGAGGACGGAGTGCGTTTCTGCCCTCATTATACACACGCAGGTATAACAGAAAAACTCCACCAGAGAAATATTTCACAGATATCTCGCAGTGATCCAGTAACACTCTCTCCAGATGACGTCTGCACGTTCATCATACCGTGCTGTCACTCAGTGCTTTTTCTTTTATGTATCGCCAGAGAGACGGAAAACTTGAAAGATTTACACGAGGGTGAATAAGGAAAGTGTTGATCCGAGTATGGCAACAGTTGAATGTGGCAGGAAGGATGGATGGGGCTGTATCCGACTAACGGCAGTGGCTTTACAAGCTGCTAGATGCGCTGCAGGGAGAATATTCAGAGAGCACGAGACGGATGTCACAAACCACTTGAAGTAGGTAAGCACTACTTTAAACTCAGTAGTGAACAAGAAAAAAATGTGTCTTGTAGACATTACGTTATACATTGTGACTTCTTGCTGAACGTGAAAAAAAAAAGGACTACTGTGATTGCACTTCCAGAACAAAGTGGTTTTGTCGAAAATTTCACTTGTAAATACCAACATAATTGCACCCTCAACGGTAAAAAACACAAAAGGCCTATATTGTATAATAAAGGCATACATAAAATAGGACAGATTTTATAGTTGACTGTGTGTGTGTGTGTTAGTAAATCTTCAAGTTTTTACCATGGAAACTTGTAGTTTTCACCTACTCGTATGCAGTTGGCAGTTATGCATTTGAAAAAATGTCGCTTGTAGAATAGAGATAAAGTTAATAAAGTGTGTTAAAGACACAGATCAGAATTATGAAGGAAGAGAGAGATACAATGATAAGAAATAAATAATTCCCTGTCGACTTGTATTTTCCAAAAAGTATGGAAGTGCTGAAGTTACGTGCCCTCTGCTCGTTCTTTTAATTCTTGTTTTTTAACTTATATAACGATTTCTCTTCACTGAACAAGTAACTGAAGTCAAACCTGTAACAGTTAGAAGATTATAAGGATTTCATAATCTGGATACAGTGAATAAATGATACGATATTGAAATATATGTGAAAGAGTGGGGCCCGTAAATTTCGCCATGCAACAGAAGCCTCCTGCAGCCTACATTTTAAAACAAAGGCAAACCAACATGAGAAAATATAGATTCTAACAAATGCACAATAAAACTTTAGTGCAATTTAATTACAATGTATTCTTCAGCATGTTTCGGCCACTTATGTGACCATTTTCAGGGAGATACAAACAAGAATCCAATTACAATTACAAATGTGTCAGAACCATTCGACCATTAATGGTTCTGACGCGTTGGTAAGTGTGACTGTATTTTTATTTATGTCGCCCTGAAGAAGGTCACACAAATGGCCAAAACATATTGGAGAATACCCTGTAAAAAGCACATAAAACACTTGTGCATTTGTTATTACTGATATCGTATTCGTTGGATCAATGCACGGAATTTGAAACATACGATACCGTACCGACATTAATGCTATGTTGTCACATATCACTGATTGTAAATGCATGATATATTTCAGCCTGAATTTTAATTTGGCGAGAGAATCACCCGGAAAAATCTTTAATTTGTCTTTATTATTTAGGATTTTTATTGCAAGAACGGATGAAAACCCAGCAAAGGTATTTGATCCACGCCTTTGGAAAGCGTGATAACTCCTTTTGTGGTTATAATTGGCACTATGTGTCTACATTAATTTATATCAAATTTAAGTTCTCTTAATTATATCTACCGTAATGTGTACCAGTTGCCTAGCATCAATTAATTTCTAGGATCAAAGCAAACTGCCGAACGAATTAACAGGCTGGGAAATGTGTTTGCAGATTAGGTATAACAGAGGCCCAACATATTTATGCAAACAGAGCCATCCGTATATTGGGTTGATTATATCCAGCTTAATTACCGACGGTCCTGATGTACGTCTATTAAACAGTTTATCTTTTGATGATCTGCAGGTCTGTATATAGTAGAGTCTCTTAATCGTCGCATTTAGCTTTTGTTGCTCATCTTTACTTGTCACAACTTCATGTTAACAGCACATCCCATGAAATCCTCTAAATGAGGCAGTATTTTATTTTCATACCATGTTTAAATGTCAGTGAAGAATATAAACCCTTTCGTAACTTCAGACTGTATGGTTCATACAAACCAATCTGTTCACACAGGGTATTTTAACTCATTAAACGAATTATGACGTAATGGTAGCCGGTTAATTTCATGCGAAGTGTATATATCATTCTGTAAGTACTTATTACATAACGCGGTTGAGAAAGGAGCAGGCCTGCTTCCCATCCTGGAGGTTCCGATTTCAGATATCCATCTGGAGACCAGAAATACTGATCTCATATTATGGGAGGGACATGACCTGAGGTTTTTTGAGAATAGGGTGTTGGGGAAGGTATTTGGAACTGAGAGGGACGTGGTAGCAGGGAAGTGATGGAGAATGCAAAATGAGGAGCTTCTTAATCTGCACAACTCACCAAATATTATTCGGGTGATCAAATCAGGAAGAATGGGATAGGCAGGGCATGAGACACGTACGGAGAGGAGAATTTCACACAGGCTATGGTGGGAAAACTCGAGAGAAAGAGAAAAACTTGGTTGACCTAGGAGTAAATGGAAGGATAATATTAAAATGGCTTTTAAAACAGGATAGAAGTATGCACTGGATTTATATGGCTCCGGACGGAGGCAATTGGCGGCTCCATTGAAATCGGTAATGAACTTTATCATAAAATGCGGATGTTTCATAAGCAACTGAGAAAATAGTAGCTTCTCAAGAGGGCCTCTACTCCACGAAGTTAGTTAGTCAGTCAGTCAGTCAGTTAATTAGTTAGTTAGTTAGGGCCAAAAATAAAAAGTTATTCAGAGAGTACCAGACACATCAAACACAACATGAAACATATGTAACAACACGGACTATTTCCGAGCAGGATACGTATATCCCACTAGCTTTGTTTGCATTTTGCATAGTTTGTTGGTATTTCCGAGCAAGTTGGCTCACGTATTGAAGCTTCTGACCATAGTTGGGAGGCAATCGTTTCCAAACTCTCCATACAGACACACCGGCTGCACTGGTTGAGAATTTTTATGGTTTCACACAGTCCTTGATGGAATACGCTGAGACATTACGTCGAATTGGCCACCCACGCTTCATTCTACTTCCTTCCCATATATACGAATTACTCTACAGTGTGGACTAGTTACAGCGCATTTAAATACAGCATCAATAAGTTATTGTTTGTGTGTGATGCTCATTTACAAACATAAATTCATGTTTTTCCGTTCCAATATAATATTACGTCACTAGCCACAAAGACCTACAATATAGAGTCAGAAGTGATTTTTCTTTAGCTAAGCATTCACTCTGTTGAAAACAGTTTCAAATCAAAATTATAGGCTATAATTAACACTATACCTACAGCAGGTAAGAATTCTTCGTTGGCCAGCCATATTTTATGCAAAGGATATATCATATACTGCCTTCAAATAAAACAGGGCTAAGAGTTGGTTAATTACTAAGATTATACTGAGATGCACGGTCATAAAAACATAAAAAAGGGGCTAAGAATTGTACTGAGCTGATCCGAAATAAAATTAACCTAAATTCACTGAAATAATTGGGGTTTATTCCCACAGTATTAAATGTCGTCGAAGTTATTTCAGTAGTTTCCAACTTAAAGATGCAGGCAGGCGGACGGACAGACAGAAGGACGGATGGACAAGACAAAACTGTAGAGGAATATTTTTGGACTTAATAAAAATATTATTTTATTTTCGAAAATTAACAAAATAGTGATTCTTTGAATAAATGTTGACCAACTTGATGACACTTGCTTTATTATCTACTGCTCAACATGTTTCGGATGTTAATACATCCATCTTCAGAAGCTTACGACTACTTTGTGTAGGCTGTAATGTGCCGTAATGATAGAGGTTTATGTGTTAATTTATTTATCTAGTGGTAAGTGTTATACCTATATTGTGTGTCGTGTGTGGCTGTGAGTGAGTGTGTTCCTGCACTAGATAAATAAATTAACACATAAACCTCTATCATTACGGCACATTACAGCCTAAACCAAGTAGTCGCAAGCTCCTGAAGATGGATGTATTAACATCCGAAACATGTTGAGCAGTAGATAATAAAGCAAGTGTCATCAAGTAGGTCAACCTTTATTCAAATATCAAGATGATGCACGGTCCAATACGCTAAAATAGTGATTCGTTAAAATAGTTACAATGAGAGCTAATGCTTCGTGCAACAAGGATGAAGAAATGGTTATTCGGCATTTGGCAGACCTGCCAATAAATTCAAGCTTTTCGAATTCATATTGAATGCAACAAAGTTTGCGGTATTGGTCGGGATTAATACTCGAAATTTCATTTCGTGCTAGATATTCATGCACAATTTGGTTCGTGATTCTGAAGCATGCTGTTTCCAAATGCACTATTTTCAGTCTGCGTCTTCGGTTAGATTTACTACCTCTTAAAACCTAAGAACTCCTCCATCAAAATAATATTTAACTCCCTGCTGCAATACGTGAGATTACTTTCGGCCCTCAGGCACTTTAAAATACCTGTTTATTACAGTAAAAGCTTTCCAGTAGCATTAAATATATGAAGCGTCTATAATTTTTGGGGTGCTGTGCTACAAATTGGAAGGTCGCTCGTTCGATCCCAGCTGGTGTCATTGGAATTTGTCATTGACATAAAATCCTTCCGATCGCACTATGGCCATGGGGTCGACTTAGAATCTAACAGAAATGAGCACCAGGAGTATTTCCTGGGGGTAAAGGCTGCGTAAGGCTGACAACCTTACCACCATCCTGTGCCGTAGTCATGATATCTGGGAACCTTAACTTCCTAGAACCCTCTGGACCTGTAAAGGCCTGTAATGGGTTTGCTTTGCTTTGCTATAATTTTCATATATTTCTGGGTTGATTCAGGATATCTTTTTGAACAAATGATTACCGTACAGAAACTTCATGGCAGTGACTATGATAAAGTGATGTACACAGAACAAGCCATTATAAAAAGTAATCATATAATTTTAAAAATCGATAAATATCGGAATGCTAAAAATCGATTACTTTTAAATACTATGTAAACCGTGTGTCTACATTAAATGCTTCTCTAGGCTTATCATCTATCAAATCATCGAATTCTCAGAACTCGTCCGCGTTAACGCAGCTAGAATTTGTAAGCCTTCAACCGCAAAAAAGCGCTTTTTAGTGCTGCAGATAATATTCGGCAAGTCACGAACAGGCCTTTGTTTGAAATATGAGGTTGTTATTACAATGAATTTAATATGCGGCCTACTGGGATGTGAGCTAGAGTTTAATAAGCATCTGTCTCCCTACTAAAGAAGGCGCCTTTGTTTTCATATGCCATATTGTTATTATTGTTTAAAAATTTGAAATCTTCATAAATATTTGGAGAATTTTCTTCAAAACTGGTACCTAGAATATTTCTATACTGACCAGTTCAGCAAAATCTTATCCAATGAATAAAATAAAATACAGAACTCAATTGGCAACCCATTTTTGGGACAGAGCATGCCAGCGCCAAAGCCATTAACATTACAACACTCTTAAAATAAACATCGTACACGTGAATACCAACAATTATGTTGTCTGAGTCAGTTGTAACCACAAATGCTGCCTGTTTACTGTAACGGTGTAAAGGTAAAGGTAAATCAGTCCCATTACATGCCCGAGGTGCCCAGACGGTTCCAGGAAGTTAAGGTTCCCAGATTACGTGACAATGTCCCAGGATGGTGGTAAGGTTGTCAGTCTTACGCATCGGCCGCAATGGTGTAAAGGAGAAGTAAATTTGTCCTCATCAACGCCACGAATGCACATGGCAGAGTAGGTCTAAAGCTGTGATCATCCTTAAACTCGGCATTAGACGAAAATAAGACAGGTTGGGTCCCAAAACAGATCTGGACGCAGTGAAGAAGTGAGAAGTATATTTCTCCTGCCGGGAATAGAAACACAGTTACTCGGTTGTGCAGGCCGTTTTCCAGTCGTTATTCCGACTCTTCGACACAAGCTCTTTAATTAAAAGAAATATCAAGTATCTTCAACCGCACAACAGTAAGCTACAATGAAATGTCTTAGCGGTAATAATCGCCATCTCTGTAGTTTTAAAGTAAACCATAATAGCATAAAGGTAAAGCAGTCCCATTCTAGGCCAGGACAGGCCCAGAGGGTTCCAGGAAGTTAAGGTTCCCAGATTTCGTGACAACGGCACAGGATGGTGGTAGGTTGTCAGCCTTACTCACCGGCCGCCTCTACCCCCAGGAAATGCTCCTGGTACTCATTTCTGTTAGAGGCTGAGTCAATAGTGCGATTGGAAGAATTTTATGTCAATGAAATACCCAATGACACCAGCTGGGATCAAACCAGCGACCTTCCGATTTGTAGCACAGCACCTTAACCACTGTGCTATCACGGTCCCTTAGTAGTATAGATATGACTTAAAAATTCGAATGGGTAATATCTTTTTCTCCATATTCAGAGTGTACTAAAATTTTGTTAGTTTTAATGTGTCCTTCAGGACAATTATGCAATTTATAGATATGATCAGAATAATTGTATAGTATTGAGAACAAAATTACTTTATTAATGCAATAAACAAAATAAATTACAATAATTTTCCCAAAACTTTCTTCATTATTGAAAGAGTGTTTTTATGTTCTTTCGAAACAGCAATAAAGCCATTGTTTAAATATTTATGAACTAGATAACGGTTCATTCAATCTTCTCAACTTACATTTCCATTAAAAATTACATCCTGGGCTGTAGTCGTATTTTGGGGTAATAAGGAATTTTCTCTGGAATTAGACATAAGAAATGTAAGACATTCACAAAAAGTTTTTATTTCCAGGGGATTACGGGAATCTTTCTTGTGCTAGTAAAATTATACAATTCTAGGGGGAGCATAAAGGAATATCAGAGTGGCAAACACCTACAATTAAAAAACCAGAAATTAGAATTGAGGTAACGCTGTCATGTCTTATGAAGTGAATGCATTCAGTACGCAATAAGGCTGCTAAAAAGTGTCAGCAGAATATAATGTTTATTAATGTAACCACATGAAAATCGAAAGACTTTAAGGCCAAGTCAATAAGCTCTAAAGAACTTAGGGGAAATTATGTTTTTTAAAGAAGTGTCCTCTATCTTCTTTCCTCTGAGTGCTGTCTAAACTATTTTCCTTCTTTCTCCCTTGACGGGTAATTTATCATCTGAGATCTAAAACTTTGATCAATAACGGAAGTTAGTCTGACATGTACATTTATTTGGGAGCTGCACACAGAGTTTCATTTGGGATTCTGAGGAACCGGGAGTGAATACATTGCGGATTATACAGAGTTCAGCAAAGAACTTGTAACATTGTTGCTACTAATACGACTGGAAAGCTTCAATACCATCGAGACAAACACTAGTGGTATTCTTTAATAGCTTCTATTAGTTGGAAACATGTTTAGATCCACCATGATCATGTTCAGGACGATATCAAAATTAAGAAATAGACCTGCAGATGTACATTTACGTTGATCATGGTAATAAGTCAGACATCAATTTAAATTCAGTTTTAGTACATGTTGCTTATCGTATTGTATTATGATTGATGGTTATAAAATGTGGTAAGTTACTACGATAAGATAATTATTAAGGTTAAAATTACTATTTTTAAAGGTGTGTCCTCGTGAGGAATTCATTGTTGTTGTGACAGATCGAATTCCAAAATTTCCGTTGTTTAAAATTATGTTTTGATAAAAGTACAGGTAAAACCATCCCTAAACAGTCCTGGGAAGACCGTTGGTGCTGTAGAAGATGGAGGCTTTCGGATTTTCTAGACAATTGGCACATAAAATTGGCAGAGTATTATGATTTGTCAGCTACCGTGTATAAACATTCCCATGTCTGTTTACTAAACTATTGTTAGTAGAATTTCCTATAAACCTTCCTACATACTTCTTTTTGGTATGTTGTGAATTTCAGTTTTAAGACTGGTATAGTACTCTACAACCCATCACCTAAGGATGCACTCATAAAAGGAGAAATTGTAACGTTAATAAGTGTTGAATTATGTCACTTACCGCTACAATTTACCGTTAATTATAATGCAATAATACCAGCAACATGTACTACAAAAATGATGATAAACTGAGATGTCAGTTAGTAACACGTTAAACGAAATTGTATATTACTACTTTCTTAATTTTGATAAAGACTTGAAGATGATCGAGGTTGATGGAAATTTGTCGAATAGTAAAAAGTAGTAAATAATATTAATAAATAGTTGTTTCGGCAGTGTAAAGCCTTTATTTTACCACATAACACAACGAGACGCGTACAATAAAGTTTACTACTAATACTACTACTACTACTACTACTACTACAGCTATTACTACTAATACTACTACTACTGCTAATACTACTACTACTGCCACCACCACCACTACCACTGTTACTTCCACTACCACCACTACTACTACTACCACCACCACCGCCACTAATTCTACTACCACCACCAGTAGTACTACCTACTACTACTACCACTACTACTACTACTACTACTACTACTACTACTACTACTACTACTACCACTACCACACCACCACCATCACTACCACTGTTACTTCCACTACCACCACTACTACTACCACCACCACCGCCACTAATTCTAATACCACCACCAGTAGTACTACCTACTACTACCACTACTACTACTACTACTACCACCACCACACCACCACCACCACCACCACTACTACTACTACCACCGCCACCACTATTACTATCACTACTACTACCACTACTGCTACTACCACCACTACTACTACCTCTAACACTACCTCTACCACTACTGCTACTACTACTACTACTACCACCTCTACTACTACTATTACTGCAAATATTACTACTGAAAGTGAATATTAGTACAATAAGTCGTAGTCTTTCAATGCCAAAAATGACAGGTATAGACACGGCTGAAGTGACATTCTTCAGCTGGTTACGACTGAGGAGAGGTAACCAGGAATAAATTTATTCGCTTCGCTCTACGAATATTCGATACTATGAAAAAATCGCGGAACCGAAAAAATAAAGTTACAAGCACGAACATCTTTAGCGAGTAACATTCACAGTGTCCAGAAAGACTTTTAGTTGCGAAAGGGCCAAAAATCCCTTTTAATATATTTATTTTCTTTTTATTTCTGGTTCTCTTTTGTCTCCTAAAACGATTTACAACCACAAATTATGTAAATTCTTTGATCTCCGTACGTGCTAATATCCTTCTTTTGTTATTCTTCTCTAAACTCAAAGCCGATCCCAGCGGCCGCCGGTCTAAGGCGTGGGTCTGCGTTCTCTCGCTTGCTGGGATTGCGGGTTCGAATCCTTCTGGAGGCATTGGTGTGTGTCTCTTGTAAGTGTCATGTGTCGTCGGGTAGAGGGCTCTGCGTTGGGCTGATCTTTCCTCCAGAGGAGTCCAACCGAGTGCGGTGTATCTAATTGAGTGTGATCGTGAAGGACCGATAACTAGGAGGCCCTGGCACACTACTGGCTGTCGCGCCATAAAACAGAATTCATAACAATACACCACATTAAGAGCAGAATTATCGAAGATTGTGGTAAAGTATGTTTCTCCATTCTCCTCTTTTATTTTCCAAGCGTAAAATTTTTCTGAAGACCATCTTTTCATACATCCTCAATCAGTGTTCTCTAACACAGATAAAAAAGAAAATTGCACACGTACGTACATTTCCATCAACTGTAGAAATAAATCCCAATCAAAACCGGTAATGAAGGCCGACTTACAAAGCACAGTCCCTAGGGATGCTCTGGTCACTTGCTGCCACTATGGCAATCAATAGTGATGGTGATTATTGTATGTATGTTATGCAATTGTGTCGACAGTGGCTATATACATTTTGGAGCTGTAACGAATTAGGTGTGTGGACCTCTGAGAATTGCCTGATGTCATACCCATCCTTCAGCAAGAGGTTGGTAGGGTCATTGATCCATTCCCTGATTAGCTGCAGCGTGCCGCATCATCCATTGGGACCGTGTAGTACTTTTCATTTATTTATCTCGGTCATTTCTCTCGTTTACCCCGCACCTTCCAGCATACGATGTGGAGTGAATATCTAAATAGTTTCGTAAGCCTTCTTCAACCCCACCTGTAGAAACATCAATTCCATTTTCCCCTCACCTCACTTAGATTATACTACATCTGACGAATAACAGTAGACTATAACTACACAGCAGCTGACACAAAATGTTTGTACAAGAAATATCAGACCAGTGATGTAATTTTGTACGGACAGGGTGAGACAAGAAGTAAACGGTGAGGAAATTTCGTGGAGAAAGTGGGACAAAACGAATGTTAAGTAGGGAAATATTCAGAGCACGCTGGAGCGAAATAAAGTAAAGCAAACATAGAATAAATTTAGACACAGCAGCAACGGAATAAGCAAGAATGCACTTCCGTGTATATAATTTATACTAGACCCCCATCTGTCTTTCTGTCACGTTACGTATCTCGAAAACTAATAATATTACAGGACGAATGTATACAGAAGAGTTGTTTGGATTAGGAAGGTAAACCTTAAAAAATAGTTTACTTTGATTTACATGCATGAGAAACCGATCTCTTTAGGAAAACCGCATTGATCCTATTACTAGAATAAGGACAATCCCGTGTTAGAATGTGGGGAAAAACCATATCGTGAAAAAATTCAAAATACAACCGTTATGAAGAAATGGGAGAATCCCACTTGAAGGAAATCTATAGCTCAAGGGAAATTTAAGGCTTCATTATAGCAGCCATTATAGGACAGGGGAAACAAAAATTATTGTCCCTCGGATTGCTTTGTAGATTTTTATGCATGGCCGAACTACGAGTAGTAACTGCATGAGACGCATAAAGATCTACACTCGTCAGGTGTCAATATTGAAAGGATGTGGATAAGTAGCTTCCAGCAGTATGAGGAACACGTGTGTTCGAAAAACGAGAAAGTGTTGAAGACGAAGTGGTTGTTGCTTATTATCTATATTATACCAGCAATAGACTAAATGGAGTGAGAAAATCCCGGAAATCTTTATCATCATATTTTGTGTGCTGACCGAGATTTGAACTGGAATCTTCCCGAATACCGACTGAACCCAGCTGCTAGTAGTTTAATGTTATTAACATAATTTACTCTTAAGAGGTCGAACGAACAGAACATGCAGCATAGTTCGAGATTTAAGCTTGTAGAAGCAGATAATATTAAAACGGATAGCCCTACTGGATGAAAAATTGCGAAGACCTGGATGAATTTACCTTAGGATGGGTCCCATGATGAAGTTTTATAAACAACATAACAGCTTCAAGTACCTAAGAGCAGGAAAAGTTTTAATCAGTTGCGTAGTATGGTTAAACTTTCTACGGAAGAGAATACTTGTTTGTACTACACAAACTATACACATTCCCGTACTACGGCGGACTGTCATAATTATTCAGGCTTTAATCTACGGCCTCATTCTTCGCTGTTTTCTATATTCTTTCACAAATCCAAGCTTCGATTTTGTCTGTCGGAGTGCCGCAGTCTGGATTTACCAAGTTGGTTACTTACTCCTGCTCAATTGTTTCTTCAGCCTCTGCTCACACCTCATAGTGAACATTCTGTCTCAATTATAAATACTGTCTCTTCGTCATAGAAGACGTACGTCCCAGATTACACAAAACCTGGTAACAATGTCACCGCAATCAGGACGTGACACACTCGCTCACAAGAGGTTATTATGTAAGGCATATGTGAAATTAATTAGAGAGATTACTGTCTCACTGTTACTAGTAAAATTTTATATACCGTCGATGTGGTGCTTCTCTTCCTCACATGTAAATATTAGATGGAGAAAAAACTGTTCTATACACAAATGTGAACCTTTACATAGCAATATGTTTAACTGCGGGATGTTGCTGGCGATAGATCTGTGCACGAAGTTATAAAAGTGCAGTTCTTTACGTACCTTTTAAACCGAAAAAAGAGATTAAAATTAGATGTTCGACAACTGCATGCTTTCATAGGCAAAATTCCGTAACGAACGTTATAAAAGGGCATTCACTTTAGCGTCCAACTTTATTGATCTGACGTTTTTGCAAACACAGCAGAACGATTTCTTCTGACAGCCACAAAAGAATTCTCCGTCTCCGAGTTTCATCTTACGACCAGAGCTTTGGGTCATGAAGGTACAAATTCGCTAGTTTCTTTACGATTAGCTCAATAAATTCACTCAGTACCAGTTTCAGAAGATGCAATTATTATGACAAACCTGTACGGAAGATCGAAACAACACCTCTGGATTCAAAATTCTCTCACTTGTTATAATTTAAGATTTTGCATTCATAAGGTCGGAAAGGGAGACAAAACATTTTCTAATAGAATTTCTTTTTCTATATGTTCACGATATGTAACCTAAATATTTTACATCATTTATAAAACAAAATAATTCTTTGTTAGATTATTTGAAATTTGATATCTTGTAAAATAAAAATTATCTGATTAACCTTTAGGCACAATGCATCCTATATATAGGACAGATGTACCGCTACTCCCCAAAGTACTCTTTTTATATACTTAGTCAACATATACATTTAATTATTTTTTTAGACTTTCTCTCACCATCTTCGTTTATTCCTCTACAAAATGTCGTGTATTTCCTAATGTTACTCTTCTTGGTTCATAAAATATTCACATTTTACATAAATGGTGTGCTAAACTGTAAATATCCAGCTCCAGGGCCAAAGGGTTAAACGCGTAAACTCCTAGACGTTTCACAACAAAAGTTGTGCGACCGCAACTTCACGTCTCTCTTTTAGCATGGTACACGCCTAACTCGATACCTGGAATTGAAGACTCTATTTAAAATAAACAATGCGCATTATGACAATAAAATAAAAAAACTGCGTATGAAGATATGTGAATTTATCACACTATAGACGTCGTAAACCTACTACTTGTTTCGGCCACCTATCGTGACCATCTTCAGGGAGGTGTTTTTCGAAGTAAACATTACAAAGTACGTCGAAACTTAAATACGTTTTAGTATTCTATGACCGAAACATGTAAGAGGCTTACGACGTCTAGAGTGTAATAAATTCACATATTTTCATAAGAACTGCTGCTTGTTGGTTTTATTCTCTTAATGTATCATCAGTGCATGGGCATGAAAGACTTAAAATTTAGTAATGGGCAGTTTTACTAAAATATCTGCACAATAAGATATTTTAATACATTGCAAATACTAACCTGAAGAACGAAGTCTTCTGCGGTGTATTGACTGATAAATAGTTACTGATATTTCGAAGGACTCTAGTGCTGTCATCTTCAGGGTCAAGCTACTACAGAATCACTTGATCTTCCAAATGACGGCAGTACGTCGATAAATGTTTAACTGTCGACAAGGCGTAACTTCTCAAAATACTTGAGTTTTTAGCACCTTCGTTTTGAGAATATCGACTCAAGAGAATAAGTATAACCTATTGTCTGGGGATTATATCCATTCTCTTTAAAATATGAGGCAAAAATAACAGTACTTTAAAAGGTTCGAATGTAAATTAGATCTTAATGGCGGTCTTTGACTCTTTTTATATTTACGTTTGCTGACTCTCCACACTAATCCCTTAATAGTCCCCAGAATAGTAACGTCTTCAATATCGGTTATTTAGTGACCGATCTTAGAAGATATTATCTGGAGACATTAAGAAAATTCATCAGTCAAGATTTTTTACCGTCTGTTCTAGACAAAATGCCCCAATTCCTTGGTCACTTCGCCATAACAGAATAAGAAGGATTCAGTTACTAAATATTAAGGGGTCCAGTCAACAAGACAGAAACACGTTTTCTGAAATTTATACAGCCTACGTAGCTAAGTTAATGTCTGCAAAAATCAGTCAAAGTAATTTACAAATAACTAACTGCCACTTAGGGATGTTTAAAATTTGTATTCACGAGAACCATATCTGTTTCGGCCTGAATTGATGGCAGTATCTGAGGATTATCTGTATGTAGGAGCAAATGGACAAAACATTGAGTCCTTACCTTAATTTATTGCTACAGTCAGTACTTAGAGACAACTGGACGAAGTCTGCAAAAGTACATCCAAATATGAGCTGGAAGGAGTAAGGTATATTAACAAGCCTAGATCAGCGGTAGACAACCGTTTGGGATTGCAGGCCGCTTTCGATTTTCATCTTCACAGTGCGGCACTTTTGTGTCTGAAACATTGATAAGGAACTAAATAGGAGCTATCTGAGAACGAAGTGATAGGCTATGTAACAACGGGAACTGATATATTTGTTTACACACATTACAATTCCTGTATTTATATGCTTCAAATATACTAACATAGAAAAATTTTCATTTTATTCCTGTAAAAGTGCATTTTTACGAAGTCATTCCTCTCTGTAATCGCTTTCTTTAATGGGAGAAGTATTGCGTCCCTGATAACTGTGAAAATTCTTCTTTAAAATTGGGTGTGAAATGCAGAAGGTAACTTACACGTGTTCACCTGTTGGCCGGTAACGATGTTTAATTTTTCGAAAGTTTATGACCGAAAACGCCTGCTCCAAATGCAGGTGCTGCCAAATAGTTTTAGCACTTTTTTTCGCAAGAGTTTCGATGGCGTTGAAATTTTCAGGCCGAATCTCACGACGCTGCTGTGTATTTCCTTCAGTGAAAACATTTTTGTGTGGGTCATTATTTGGAACGTCACTACCTATATTTGTATCTGCACTGGAACCAGATCAATGCCAATGATGAAATGATTTCTCAACATTCGTATTTCTTTGCCTTCTTGAAAAATTCTACGAATCTTGAGTAAAATTCATCCTGGGTTTGCTGAATGCTGCCAACTGTCTTTATGTTCGCTCAAAACATACAGTAATTTACCTTCCTAGAAGTTTCATATTAATTTCATAACGATACATTACGCTCAAATCAAATGAAACAGCCATGACCGGTAAATCGTCAGATAACTGTGGTAGAGTTATGCCCTTTCCCATTAAGAAAATAGCTATATTTTATTTTGCAAATAAAAGCCTACTAAACAATAAATCTCTACTCAGCTGCCTCACAGCCGAATAATGGACGACATTTTCGTATTCTAAACTGACTTCCTCCAGAAAATGCCGGAATGGACGGTGTTTTAAACCTTAAGTCGAATATAGTATTTGATATCCATATTTCTTCAATTTCTAATAGATAAAATTACAGCAACGTGTCTTTTGATTAATAATGCGGTGAAACACCAACGGATTACCAGGGCTCATGTGCACATTTTTTCCACAAGTTCGTCCTGTTTTGTCGGTCTTAGAGTCATTCATATCTGCCACTATCACTTTTCACACTTGTCAATTTTTCTCAGAGAAGTTCCAAAGGAGGAAGTGCTTCCTTTCCTCTCATGAACACATTTTCCTCACTCGTAGTGCCTCTCAAGATATTTAAATTAGCACATTCGAAGCGGTATTAATGCCAGCAATAACTGTCATCAACTGTGTAGTGTCTGTGATGTCATCATTTTCATTCATGTCCAGTACGTAAAATGAAGCGATTTTTCCTGTAGTTAAGTTTTTTTTAACACAAATGTGTTTGTAGTTTTCGCGTACTCTTCAATACGAGTCCGAGCAGAAAGACTGATACTCGAAAAAGTTGTTACTCAATTAGAAAAATGTCTTGGGCTGCAAGTGGAAAAGAACGCTTCAAAGATTCAGAGTCTTTGAAAGGTCTCCTTTTTGCAATGCATAATATTATGGTTAGGGCTATAATAACATTGTCATATGTGTGTGTTAATTAATGTCTATTTTCAAGTCCAAAGAACGAAATTTATCATCTGATGCCGAGTGTCCGCGTGCCGAGAATCTGGACTGTGATGAAAATACATAGCAGAGCAGTGGTGAGTCTAATATCTAGAAGATAATCAGATGCTGACACTAAGAACCTTTAATTCATTATTCGCAGTTTGAACTCTGATATAAAGAGAAATCTCTTGCATGCTGTTCGTATATC
>Ga0131853_10011209_pt1 | contig 16395 bp, 9 predicted proteins | sample TergutLab28metaG_FD_92764 | JGI IMG/M metagenome (GOLD analysis project Ga0131853, IMG submission 92764) | Labiotermes labralis P1 segment gut microbial communities from Petit-Saut dam, French Guiana - Lab288 P1 (version 2) (version 2) | ecosystem: Host-associated > Arthropoda: Insects >...
GAGAATTGAACCTAATAAAGCTACTAAATATGACTTTTTTGTACGTTGGCAGCTGGTCTATAAGTACATGTTGTTATGTTCCTGTACTGTGGTTGCGTTGTGCTTCCTGCTCGGGTTCAGTTTTAATTATTGGATTTTAACATTAATTGATATTGGTGCATTAAGTTGGAATAATAAAAATACTAGAAATCAAAAATGCACGGTGAAAACATCAAAAAAAAAAAAAAATCCTGAAGATCTGTTTTAATATTATCCTCCCATCTACGCCTGGGTCTTCCAAGTAGTGTCTTTCCTTCAGGTTTCCCCACCAACACCCTGTATACGTCTCTCCTCTCCCCCATACGCGCTACATTCCCCGTCCATCTCATTCTTCCCGATTTGATCACCCGAAAAATGTTTGGTGAGTAGTACATATCCACTAAGCTCCTCATTATGTAGTTTTCTCCACTCCCGTTACCTCGTCCCGCTTAGGCCTAAATATTCTCCTCAGCACCCTATTCTCAAAGACCCTTATTCTGCGTTTCTCCCTCAATGTGAGCGACCTCATAAACAATGAAACATCTTTACAGAATAAAATTAGTTGATCCTGCCCCGCACCAGTTGTATCCAGTTAACTTCATCACACCCCATTTCGTATAAATCTCTGTTAATATTAATCTCCCAACAACGCTTGGTTCTCCCAGACAGTATGATTTATTCATATTTAGCAGCTAAAATATATAAGCCCTTCTTTTCTCGCCTCTCCAATTTACGCTAAAAGATTTTTCCATAATATTTCTTTCACTTGAAATGTGTTACATATTATAATGCCTCCCATTAGCTTTTGTAATTACATTATAACTCTGCCACTTCTTTCTGTAAGTAAATATATTCTCACAAGCCTCTTTGCTAAACCCTTAAACAAAACATTTCCCTGGAGATAAGAGAACAAAGTTTTGCATTTTCAGCAAAGCACCAGGAGGAAATATCATATTATATGTTTAGACAGACGACACGAAGATGGGATATTATGTAAAGAGTGGCGAGAGGTATTTTTCTTCCAATACATTTAAATCGATTATGTTCTTCACTCGTTAAGAAGATCAACTTTAACCTGCTGCCTTTATTACACAGCCCTTATTAAAAAAAATAATAATTTTTACGTAATTGCTCAGAGAGATATGGCGCTGGGTCTCTCTTAGTTTTGTGCCCACAGTTGGGAGACAGCGTGCTGGCATCATCCTCAAGAGCAGAAAATTGAAATGCAGAATTAATCACTGGCCCTTTGATGCCTGCAGATGAGAACAGCACGCTCCCTTGAAGCTTCAGACGCCAGTCACTCAGTGACACGGTGGAATATCGCTGAAGAACTGTGAAAACAACTCCATCGCTGTGAACACCCAAAAATTTGCACAGCTAATTTTGTTTCTTTTGGGAATAGGAGTTCTCCCTTCTCTCTGGAAATTACAGCTGACCTAGAGTTATATGCTGTTCTAACTGGTCTTCTCCATTTAAGTAAACCAATCCGTATTTACGAAAAATTTATCTGTCAACGTAATAGACAAATATAAAATCAGTACTTATTTAAATATCTCATCTCTCGTCCACCTAATGAATGAACCAATAAATCTAAGTGCATTAAGATATTATCAGAAACGTCAGCTACAGCTCTATTACGGTTCTTCTCAGCAAAACAGAATTTTGCACTTTTGACAGGATTTAATTTTATTGACAAAATTCTTTACTTACCCAAAACTCAGTTTCAAGCTGACACATGAGAGCCGTGGTTATCAGACGTGTTCACAACACTAAGAAATGCTTGCCACTATTGTTCATGCTTCAGCACCATGATGAATTATGCGATCCATCCGTGTCACACTAGCATCTGTACTTTTGCTGGAGGGCGACAGCATGTGTAACACGAAAAAGCGAGATGTGACGTGCGGTGTCCTTTCTTCTGCTATCGAATCCTAGCGACCAGTTGGTTGGCATATCCATGTATTGATACCAAGAGTGTATCTTCACTCACACGCCTGCAATTGTGCCCACTAAAATATCGCCATTTGCAGCAGCAATAAACGAAGTACCAGATTACACATTCTGAATATTTTGCTTGTAACATTTTAAAACTTATTTGGTGCTTACAAATGTGTTACTGGATTTCGTATTTTCTTTCTTGGATCACTTAGTTCCAAGTGTGTAATCTATGCAAATCAATTACCTAACATCACTTAAGGGACATCATACTAAACAGAATGTAAGTGAAGAATGAATGAACCTTTAAACTTTGGTATCACCAATAACTGCACAATTCTACAATCTACGTATTATATCTATTATGTAGCTCCTGCATAATTCGGCATCCTACATGTCTCGGCATTGTGACAATGCCGAAACATGTAGGAGCTAAATAATTGATATAATACGTAGATTGTAGAAATATGCATTTATTGGTGACACCGAAGTTTGAATATATAATAATGCACGGAAAGAACAATATAAAACTGAAGGAACCAATAATCTCGATCTGTAAATCCTGTGAACGTTTGTGATTCAAGTTCTTATGGTGATATGACCACACTTTTAAAACGTGGTTACTGCGTCCAGTAGTTTGCAGCATAGACGTAACTCGCCGGCAGGGTGAATTCCATGGCCGTCAGCACAAAAGATGGATCGATGCTGACTGACTTCTCCCTGCATGCACAAAATGTCCTTACCCCAACAGAGGGAAGGTCATCTACCTTACAGGTGCAATTCCCCTCCTTAGGCGAACAGCACAAAAGGGCACCCTGCTGGGAAAAACGCATATACTAATCGGTACCTGGATCAGTAGCACATTTACATGCATGAATGGTGTAAGAACCAGTCCCTAGGCGTAGTCTGCCTTACACACGACTCTATGGCCCAGCGTCGGTACACCACCAAGTGCAGATAGTTGTGACACAGATTTTCACGTTGCTGACAGACCAAGCGGTCCTGTCATCTTAGTGGTTAACAGATAGCCACTAAGTAAATTTGTGCGACCATGGCTGATACATGCATAAAAGGCCTATGATCACTTCCACTGCGGAATAACGTAATTCTGATACAATATGTTGGGCCTGCAGCTGTTTTTGTACAGGGAATTATCCAATCGCAAAGTCTCCACTTCCACCGTTCAATATAATTAATGCAACGCGAATGAACATCCATTCGCACAGTAATTTTCGTAAAACTGTAAATGTTTCGTCAGTCCCTACTTTATCGAAACCCAAGAAATAAATATGGGAAGCGCCAACTAGAAAACCGACACGTATTTTTTAAAAAATCTGATTGTTTTTAATTAAAGGACGAGTATATCCAACCGTAGGGCTCTGCTTCAGCGGTGTTCGAAATTATGATTCAAAACAAGGAAGTACAATTGTTCTTAAAGCCGTCCCGATCGACCTATGAATGATATATATCCTAACATTCTAAAATAAATAAAACCTGTGGTTGATCCAGCGCTGTTACATTGCCACGTATCCAGAAAGTGTCTTAATTTTTATTGATATGGTGCATTTTTAAAACATAATAATACAAGAAAATGTGCGGAATTCAGTTACAGTATTAGTCCTAGGTTGTGTAAATATTCACATTCGAGTTTTTGTTGGATTTTAATATGATACTCCTAAAAATATGTCACCTAGACATTGAACTAAGTTATATTCGAATTCAAATTTTGGTCGCTGTGCTTGAGTAAGTTAACGGCAATTTGTGTAATTTCGCCCACCACTGAACGGAGGTTCTATTACGTTATACTGTCAAACAGTCCTTTAAGATGGACTTCTTTCAAATGCTTACATACCTAACATTTCTTACCACTTTCCCAACTCATGTTCCTTTAAATGATCCCTGAAATTGATAGAGGAGTGTTAAATGTCCCAAATGTCAAATTTGTAAGAAATTTTGTCCAAACCCAAAAGAAGTTCAAGGCTCTGACAGGTATAAGGATTTAGCATGCCCATTAAACATTCGCACATTTTTTCTTTTGTTTTTATTCAAGCCCATTAATCTGCATGTCAAAGCACGTTCTTACCTTCTCTACTCCACAGGGAACAAATTGAAACTTAACCCTTTGTTTCTTCCGTGTACTTTTTTGTGGATCTGTTTTGATGATGACTCTCTCTCACACACGGTACTGATTACCCAAAGATCGTTTTACCACACCCGAAAAGTAAAACCTATACGTACCTAGAGGCAAAGCGTTATTCTGTCTGTTTTACAATAACCACTGACGAAAGAAGCCCCTACATCTATTTTATGGCATGGACTATTTAATGGTCCATAAACACGTACAAAATTCTCCTGTTTTCCAGACTGCGAGACAGATAATTATCACGAAACGTACCACTAGCCAGTATTCTTGGAATCGAGTTACTTCCAGTGATACTACATACAATAAACTGCTTTGAAGCTACTGCACAAAGACCACGAGCATCCGACGTTCCTTTGCTGCCTAGTCAGTCGCTGCCTTTATTTCATGTCAAGAACTGCGTAGCTCTTAAACGAGGCCAATGACTACAGCGTCTCAGTCCGCAACGACCCTTCACACAATACTGACAGCAGGTTTCCGCGAATCGGGACATGTGGAAAATAATACATTGTGCTCATTTTTCAGTGTGCTTCCTTCTAGTTTATTAAACTATGCTTCTTTGTTCTCTTCTTCACTTCCTTTCTCCTTTCCTTACTTCAGGTCTTTAGGGAACACAGAATGTTCCAAACACAAAAGACAGTGTCTTTGTTTTATTTATTTTTGTTTATATTCTCTTGCCGTTTTTCTGTCTCCATCTTTCTTTTCTCGTGTTCTTCCTGGTTTAAATTATAATGGGCTAAATAATAAAATGTGGCATAAGATGTACACGTGGTTCAAGAGCAGTGCAACATTAACTGTTGGCTGTTTGTGGCATGTTAGTATAAAGCAAAGCAGCAGTCCAGTTACAGGCCTGGAGTAGCCCAGAGCGTTCCAGGAAGTTAAGGTTCGCAGATTTCATGACAACGGCACAGGATGGTGGTAGGTTGTCACCCTTACGCACTGGCCGCCTTTACCCCCATGAAATGCTCCTGGTACTCATTTCTGTTAGAGACTGAGTCGACCCCAGGGCCATGGTGCGATCCGAAGGATTTTATGTCAATGAAAAATTCCAATGACACCAGCTGGGATCGAACCAGCGACTTTCCCATTTGTAGCGCAGCACCTTAACCAATGTGCTACCGCGGTCCACATGTTAGTATAAATGGCACACAAAACATTCTTCACGTCTGCAAGTTCAGTTTCGACTTTTTGTCACGCTGAATATTTCGTATAAACTCGTACTTACGGCATAATGTAAGAAGAGGCAAGGGGCTTAAACTGCAATAGCCTGAATTATTACATATAACACACTCCCCACTAAATAACTTACTAACTCAAGTAACTTAACCACTATTTAACTAACTCCGTGAAGCAAAGTCATTCTTAAGGCGCTAAAAATTCCTTAAACATTTAAGAATCTTCAAGCATATTATAAAACCCCATAGTCCATCACCTTTTTCACAAATTCATGCAACTCGTGCATCTCCTAAGACAGACAAATCCAACTCACATTCCCCCATTCTATTTATTTAAAATGCATTTTAATATTATCTTGACGTCTAAGCCTAGGTCTTTCGACTTGTCTCTTTCCTTCAGGATTCCCCATCAAAGCCCTGTAAGTGCATCCCCCAGTACGTGCCATATGCCCAGCCCTTCAGCTTCTTCGTCGTATGATCTTCCGAATGACATCTGATGAGGAGTAAAAATCATGAAGTGCCACAATATGCAATTTTTTTCTTCAATCTTCTGTTACGTCCTCTCTCCTTGCCCCAAATATTTTTTTAGCACCTTATCCTCGAACAAAATTGGCCTACGTGAATATTCTTTCCTTACTGTGAGACACAAAGTTCTACACTCGTACAAAACAAGATGCACATTACAATCAGCACTCCAGTAATTACAAGAACATTAGAAGGAGGAGATAGTTCGGATAACGATACAGAGAACACTACAGATAACTGAAGGTCATGTTTCATGTGTATGTTTAAATGAAATACACAAGTTAATTTTTACCTACTGAAATATTTTTACCGCAAATAAACCCACATTGCAAAAGTATAAGTACAGACCTAACCCTTATTTAGGCTTAAGACTGAGTGACATGATAATGAAAAACCCATAACTTGAGTAGGCAAATTTGAACTATTAAAAATCTTACATTGCAAATAAGCTAAGGATATCGTTATGGAGATAAAAACCGACAAATGCATATAAGCATTTATACAGTATCTTATAAACACAGTAAACCGCCTACATGTACATGTTTCGACAACAATGTGGCCATCCTCAGGGAGGTGTTTACAAAGGACATATTGCAAAAATTTATCTCAGTAATTAACCAACTTGATGCACAAAATTTTTGTTTTACAGTAAGTTTATTTCATGCCTCTACACGTTTCGAGCACATGTCCTCATCATCAGGAGGTCAAAATTGCATTACATGCAATTTTGACCTCCTGATGATGAGGACATGTGCTCGAAACGTGTAGAGGCATGAAATAAACTTACTGTAAAACAAAAATTTTGTGCATCAAGTTGGTTATAAAGATACTGAGATGCACGGTCAGCAAAACGTCAAAAATATTGCAAAAACTTTAAGAACCAATATAAATGTAAAATAGTAAGTTTTAAAATGTGTGGTTTGAAATGCATGTTAAAATATAAAATACAGACATTACTGTGTGATAAATTCAAATAAGGAACGAATGTTGCATGTGGCTATTGTGAGGTATGTTACCATCCACGTGAACAGTGTTAATGTTAGTATGTCGGCAAGTTCCTTTGTACCGTTCGTAAACATCGCCACAAGTGTGGCTGCAACATCCGCATGTAAGAAGCTTAATATATTTATAATACTGGACACTTTTACATGTTTATATGCATTTGTTGGTTTTATCTCTACGTCGAATTAACTTAATTCATGGTCATAATTATTTAAGAAAGCTAAAGATTTTTTATACTGCTTGCGGTTTACGGTGAATAGATGAAGTCTTGTGTGGGAGGACAAGTCAAGAATAATAATTTTGGTTTTATTACGTTAAAACCGAAATATTCTGGTTCTGAGTAATCGAATATATGCCACTACACACGGAAAAACTCCAGTGCAACACGTCGGAACTGAATGAACTTACATAGAGTTCGGTACTCAGGTGTGAGGCACCAGACGCTGGGGGAAGATAAAGGAAAAATGTTGCAGGATTTGCGAAATGAAGGTGTTTTATCGATATTACGAGATCGAGTGGATACTGGTGCAAGGAGAGGAGAGTGGTCTCACAGAAGATTTACCTCTCAGCAAATACCTTTCTCTTGTTAGTAACGCGATCTGTATCGGTTTCAAGATATGTTAGTGTCTTGTTCCGGAGAAGCAGAGCTCTGTCCCTAACTCTGTTATCCCCTGCCTTGATCCCATGTATCGGCCTCTCCAACAGTACCGAAATGTAGGCTAACTTATTTGTCTGTAGTGTATAACGGAAATACTTTTGGGTTTTCACGATGATCAAAATCCAAGTTGTGGTCACCTGAGTCATGACATTATGTAGTTTAGAAGACGGGTACCAATGCTGCGAATGAGCACATTACTTCCATCTTCAGGGTAGAGATATAATGCTCCTCCAAACGTTCGCACCCAGCTTCCTAAGATGGAAGGCCACAATATGAACTTGAAGAGTCCCTGCACCAAGACCTGTCAGCTTCACTGACAACAGCTGTAGCTTACGTAAAGTATAGGCGTAAGTATACCTAATGAGAAAATAATATATTTCTGAGAAGAAAAACTACTTCTAGACAAGTAATCTCCAAAAGGCTGTTCCCAATAGCCGCGCGATCTAAGATCTGGGTCTACGGCCATTCGCTTGCAGGGATTGCGGGTTCGAATACCGTCTGGGCGATGGATGTATATCTCTTGTGTATGTTGTGTGGTGTCAGGTAGAGGTCTCACTCGTCCAAAGGAGTCCTACTGCATGTGGTGTGTCTGTGTGTCATCGAGACATTTCACAGAAGAGGCCCTGGCACCCTTCAGCCGATCAAGTAATGAAAAAATTCACTGACGAACTGATAACGAAATAAAAATTCTTTACTATTTTGCGGGTTAATAAAGTCGTTACGAATAAAGCAATTGTCGTCTGCTTCCAGCAAAAAACAGAAGGGCAGAGACAACGACGCCAGTACGAGCAAGCTTTGCGGAAATTAATTTCCACTTATCCTTGCCCATTCATAATTCTCAGGTAACTTCAGCATTTCCAGTAACCTGTGTTATAAACTGCGGAATTCAAGACTAATAATCAGTGGATATTAAAACAGAGGCAATGCAGTCTAAATCTCGCTACGAATAATGAAACTTGGAGCTCTATTATTATTTAAAGAATCATAAGAGTCTCAAACATCAGTCATTTCTGAATTATTCACTTGTGTTATATACAGTCGGAGAATATTTAAGCTACCACTGCAGCTTTTATTCTACACTCGAACTAGTTGTTTCCACAAATGAAGTGTCTGTAACCTAACTTTCAGCAAAACAGTATTACTGTGGATATGAACGCTTCTGTAGCAGTAATCCCGTGGATTTTTAGCGCGTGGTGCAGGATTCCAATATCCGTCGAATTACCAGCTATCTTGATTGAGGATTTTCGTGTTCGTCCCTCAGTCCCTTTAGAAAGAGGCTGGGATAGTATCTCGATCAGTTCACGACTGGCGATTTCCAAATAATTATTATTACTCTTCTCGTCATTGAAACCTCGACACTGCATTAACTTCTGATAGGGACATCGTCGCAAAATTAAACACAAATTATAATACTCCTACCTGTAATGAATAAAAATTTCCTATAATAATCAGTTTGTGACGCTTGATTGTCCAACAGTTACACTGCCTACCAAGCCCTGACTCATATGTGTTTCACCTAACTATAGTTAATGCTACGTACAACCCTCTATTCTTCTACACTTCCATCGCATTATTTACCCACTATATTCTCAAAATCGAAATAATCTCTGTAGTCTGACCATTTGTAACACTAGGGCCACTGGTCTATCGTCGTCTTCTAAGTTTCTTTGGCTATTGTGGTGATTGATGTCTTGTTCCTCTGACCATCTATCTAGAGAATCCTCTCAATTTTCGAAATGAGGCTTGGGAAAATCTCTGGGGGCAAGGGGGGGGGGATGCCGAAACTACAAACAATCTACATTTCCTTGAATAACAAGACGTCCCAGCAGAACTCAAGAAAACTTTTTTTTGGTGGAGGGGGATCTCAAAGATCCGCATTCATCACTGCCAAGATCTTATTTCAGAAGTAGAAATTCTCTCTTCTTTTAATTTGCTGGATGTAACCTTAAAGTTCCTTGTTGTCGCCGTATTTCATTTTGTTTACATAAAATCAATACGGCGCACACAACGTGCACAGACGGGTACGATTACTTTTTTTGTGAACCACATTTTGTATGTCTCCAATTTTTTCCCCTCAATGGTCCATCATGTCGACAGCTGAGAACTTTTTTGAAACGGTTGTTATATTATTACATTGCATTCTACAAAACAAAGTTGTTTAGACAAGCTTAATATTTCACAACGATTTCGTACCATATATTAGTAATTTCAGGATCCAACGCCTAGAACAACTGGCCTTTGCCCTTCAATAAGTTAGCACGTCCTGTACATTGCTATTATGAATTCTTGTTAAATGAAAAATCAGGAAGCTTGATTGGCCCGTAATGGCCTAATGTGTATAACAAAACTTGTTAAAAACTGTCAGATTCTTAAGAAGTTTAAATTGAAAACCATATACACAAGAATTATACCCACGCTGACGTACACACACAGAGGCGCTGCTGATATAAGGAGATTATATTCTTCCCTTACGGAAGTAATATAAATTAAAAACGAGTAGAAATTGTAACACTATTTAAATCGTCTAGCATTTCTATTACCACCACCACCACTGCTGTTGTGGTGGTAGTAGTAGTCGCAGTAATAGTAGTAGTAGTAGTAGTAGTAGTAGTAGTAGTTGTTGTTGTTCTTGTTGTTCTTGTTGTTCTTGTGGAAGAAGAAGAATAAATAATATTCACGATGTTTTTTAATAAATATTACTGTAATGAATGTCAAATTTTGGAAAATTTTATTTAGATTTTGGGTCATTGACGTACTACATCACGTAGCTACCGCACATTGGAGGACGACTTTCTGCTCAGCGGTTCGATACAATGTATAGAGTGTCTGAGCAGACTTTTTGAGTACCTCGATTCTTTTATATAACCCAACGCTACGAAGTAATTGGCCTCATTCTCATTATTTACGTTTGCGATATACGCGGAGACCGGCTCCGGGCTCGTTACGAAGAAGAAGTGAAGAAAACCACTATTATGTGTTTAAAAATTATTCGGCTTTAGCTTGTACAAGCGAAGTCATGCTGAATGTGATCAGAATTTTACACTTCATTTGGTAATCTCTACGTCGAGTTTGAAAGCAATTGGCTAATATTATTCGGTAACTTTATTAACGCTCAAATTCTAAAACTTTGGCGCTGCATCGGGTTATAGCGAGAGTTAAAACAAGGCAATTATTTTATTTCGACTGGAACTATTTTGACGTTGATGTAAATATTGTAAAAGTGTGAACTTATTTAAACTGTTTATTTTTGTCAATAGCTTAATCCTTGCAGTAATAAAGATTTATTAAATTACACTATACTATTCTGCAGTATAGTTAGATTTCTCAAGTCGGCATCAAGAATGTTACACCTGCATTACTTCCTTGAATCCCCGACTATCTACGCTACCTGACAGGATTTTTATGTAGAACAAAGTTTGCCTGCAGGAATTTTCTTTGTAGGTAGTAGCAATGCCTCGAAATAAGCACCTTTCAGTGATCTGCTAGGGAAAACCCAACCTGTGAAAGGTAAGACGAAGCTAGCACGAACCTACGAATTCAGTCTACCTCAGGACCTCTTTGGGTGGGAAGTAGTTTAATTCAGAACCCCCACACCGGGAGGCACTACACTACTAAATCCGTTATTAAAATTTTGAGTAATTTACGCTCAAAGTAAAGAAATGGCAAATAATTTTTACTAATAATTTAATATCGCATAAACCTGTATTTCACAGCAGGTCTACTCAGACTTTCCGTTCAGACGTCATATTATTTCACCACGAAAACTTATCACACAACTTGTAATATGGCAAAATTGTCAACAGCTGCAATTTGGATAGTATGTAGTCCCGGGCCTGTTAAGACCAGTACATAAAATGCAGGGTAGTGTAAACTAGTTACCAGTTTATAACAGTACGTTAGTCAGTAGACGAAGTAACGGCACATTAGTTAGCACTCTTGCTTCATTACCTAGATATTTCGGAATTGATTCACATTTCCTGAACAACGTAGACGTTCATTTCCTTGGATACGAAGGTAAAGTTCGTGGTCAAATGAGTAGCATTCCTTCTTATTTTCTGGAGAGGGTTAAAAATTACGAGTAGATCCGAAGACCGGATATTTTGAAGATTTTCTTTCTCTTCTGAACCCCTCCATGAAAACGGCGGTACAGTAAATCCAGTTATGCCGCGACACCTTATTGCGGCACTATTTATCGAATTTGTGATTAACGATTATCCTAGAGTCGATCTGACATTACAGCGTCTGGGCAACTGACAGTGTTGTTAAATAAAGATCACAGATTAATAAAAGAGGGCCAAATGTTGGCATCGTGTAATGAAAACGAGAAACAAATGCCTTATTCAGCTCAATTTTAAATTCGTATTTTTGTGTGCTTCTCCTATTCGACCGCATATAGTAGAGAGTACACAACTTGGTAACTAACACTGACACTTTCGAAACAACAAGTTGACCTAACTGATAAACAATATTTCAGCTCTTCCGTCACAAGAAACAAACTGCGTCTCTGTTACAACATGCAACAGGTCTCAGCTGTTTATGGCAGTAATTACTATTTAATGTAAAAATCATACTAAAGGTTTGATGTTTGTGTAAACGTGCATCATAGATACAATAACATAAACAGCCAACTAGATGCAACAATAATAATTTCATTAACAATTCCAATCAGCTCAACATGTTTCGGGCGATAATTTCGCCCATCCTCAGGAGCATTAGACTGTTTACAGCTTGTGGTATAAAGCACAGACGATGCAGCCTGCTGGTCACCAGTAGGCAGCATCTTCGGTGCTTTATACCACAAGCTGTAAACACAGTCTAATGCTTCCGAGGATGGGCGAAATTATGCCCGAAACATGTTGAGCTGATTGAAATTGTTAATAAAATTATTATTGTTGCATCTAGTTGGCTGTTTATATTATCATACTAAAGGCTTCGAAACACCGTTCGCTTTTAAATACCTAAATAAACATTCAAATGAAAAAGATGATGATATATGCTCCTAACTGAAGTTTATAATGAGATGTATTCGACTAGTTAAGATGAGTCAAACTTCGAATTACGGCTGTTAAATCTTCTGATGAAATTAATCGTCTAACTCTATTAATATACACTACTTCAACTGACGTTCCACTACATGCGTATGGGAGGCTAAGAAAAGCACTAGACTAACACATTACTGCAGGTTTTAACGATGTTTCTCTCGGCCTTGCTTCGTAAAGTGATGAAAAGGATTCCTTTATTAAGCCCTTGATTAAAACCGTCGTCATGACTACGACAGTACGTCACAGATATCAAACACCATAATTGACTCTTTCAAATATAGACCCATAAAGACATTTATGGCGTCAACACTCTTATATATAATTTTTACAGCAAGACAAACTTGACTTGTAGTTTCACTTTATGAACCTTCGACGTCGTGTTGGTCTACTGTAGATCTTATGAATACCAGAACAATTGGTACTTCACTATGAAAGATAACCTTTGTAAAATGTTGTATTCCATAACCCCATGAATGCCTACTTTGGGTAAAAATGTCAGTATTAACCTATAGCCTACCTTGAAACTTAACAATTTTCTTTCTTCTTTTTTTGGGAAAATGTAGTAAATATGTGAGAATCATAAACAAAATATTCCAAATATTAGAACACAGGTACATAATTCGAAAGAATCTGGCAAATATGTAAAACACAAATACCTTTATTATTAGCAGCTGATGTTTTTATATCCGTCTGAAGCACTGAACTGATTTACACAATATATATTCGTATCTAACTTCTACGATTATAATCTCACATCAATCATAGTTTATTTGAGGCGTATTTGTAATATATTTGGTTGGTTATTTCATATAAAGAGGTCTGAACTAGGCACCAAGTTTCAGCTACATTCTTCAACTGAAGAGGAATTTTTGTCCGGGTTACGAATAAGTTTCATATGTCAGCTATCTTATCACGAAATGAAATTTGCTGTGACTGCTTTCGGATAAACATAATCCATACACAATTTACAGGCTGGTGAAGCTTAATTTTGTACAAAACGTATTTGTGTAAGAAGGTCTTGTTTTATAAGCAGCTTGTACACTACAATATCCAGAGTTCGCTGCGGTTACAAGGTTTTTCTGAAACGTATTTTAGTGTAATTTATATATAAAAAACAAGAGTCCGTGTATTATTTTATTTTTGCAGGAGTGTACTATCCAATCTGTGTACTGCCCTTTATTTCAACGTGATATTTATATCTGCAAGGACAGTGAGGTGTGCAAAGTCGCAAATAATATGCAGAGTGAAACGAAATTCGAGCTCAAATTCTCAATAATGTATCAGATATTAAATAACGTTCGTTCTCACACATTCCCTTTTCGCAAAGCACATGTTTGAATGCGTCAGACCACAGAAAAATTGGCGCCTTGTATTTACAATATATTTTCGAAGCGGTTTCAATCCATTTCAAATCATACGGCAGTGCTCCATATGACATTCTCCCAAGCACAGCTTATACGTTGGCATGGATCTTCGTTACAGTTGCCTGACCTGTGCTACGAGATCCTTTTTAGTCCTGAGAGTTAATGTGTAAAGTGCTTTTGCAGCTGTGCCCACATTACAAAACCCATCTGAGTTAGAACTAGCAAACTAGGAGTCCACGTACTTGGACCTCGACCCTTCTACCCACCTTCCTGGAAGTGACGCTTTTAACCACTGCCGGGCATCTTCCCCATTCTCTGCTGGAGCACTGTCCTGCTCAAAATACAACCTCTGCCTCAAACCAGAATCGCACCTTAAGGCAGCCTCTTTAGAATTTTCCACAAAATCCGTCAGTCTGTCAGGCAGGCAGCAAACTTGCGGCAAGGTCTCCCTAGTGGTAACGGCCGTAATGTTTACGCTAAAACGTATAAGAACGGTCGCGGATAAAACGAAAACCACCCCATGACCAGAAGTCACTGTTCGGAAAACGGACACACCATCAAGCATATGGCCATTTTCATCTGCCATAAGCCTGTTGTGTAAATATTTACTTCGCAGTCGATTGCAAAGTATGATTTGTAGAGGAAGAATTTTGGAAACAAGAGCTCCGCGATAAAATTAATTCTCTCGAAGTTCTTCGAGGTCTTCAGTTAGGAAGACGCAGTGCGTGATCTAGCGCAGTGGCAGCAGCTCGACTGTTGCGGGCACAGAGGAATAAGGGCATGCCGCCTTACTTGCCGTGCCCTAGCGCGCGCGTGTGTGTATTCCGTAAAGATTCTATAAAGAATAAGCCTGTGTTTTGAACACACAACAAAGCACTTCATGATCGTGACAAATAACACTGCCGACCAGAGTGGTGTCACACTTTTCTTTGACGTATACCTCGAAAACTGTACGTATAAGTGCATGTGTTTTGTGACATTTTGACGCTCATTGGAAAAGGCATCCTACGATGGTGTACTTCTGCGCAAACTTTCTATCAAGTTATACATGTAATACACACACACATGTTGTTTTTACACCTTCCAACATCATCATAGATTACGGTATTCTTTAGACTCACGAGACATAAAATTGCTCATTGAAAGTCATTTCTCATACTCAAACATATTTTTACTGAAAAGGGTTTCCGGCATTTTGTTTCTAAGTTTCTCACCACGATATTTCAGTAATTTGTTTTGGAATTATTTTATCGTTCTACCTTTCATTACTTTATTACTTTTCAATTAACCACTTCGAAGAAAACATAAAACTAAAGCTAAGTGGAGTACTGACACTTTCATTCGATGTTACACACATCTGCTTAAGTTACCCTTGTGACTAAACATCAAGGCGTACACAGAAACTGCATGTAAAGTGCCACATATTATAATCTTGACCCTTAGCTCAAGTAAACTGCTAGTTTCGTGCTTTATCAAAATTTACTTTCCTGAAGGAAATCCTGGTGGGCAATTGAACAGAGAGGCAGTCCGTGTCAGAAATTTTCCAAAAAAGGAAGCGCAGTAAAATTACTTTGCTTCCGTAAAATGAAATAATTCAGGCGACAGACCAATAACTAGCAACATGTGAGCGGTGTATTAACATTCTGAAATATTAAGCTTCTTCAATGGCAATACTCAGAATTTCCAAAAGGACAGGAACAAGAGAGTGACAACTTATTTCTTCTACAAGTTTCACTTAACCATAAGTTCCGGAGTTTCTTTGAACATCTCTGTCTATTTGAAATAAAAGGGGGAAACTAATAAAACGATTACATAATTACTGCATTAGGTCACAGGAATGACAGTAATGAAGGCAAAGAAGAAAATAAACACAATTAGAGGAAATGAAGGAATATCTACAAGAAGGCTAGAGAAAACGGAACAAGAAAACTCCCAGAACCATAGTGCAAGGTAAACAGAGCAGTCCAATTAACTAGAAATCTGTGTCAGGAAGACCAAATAGGAATTTCATTACAGAAAGCGACAGTGGAAAGAGGTAACAAAGCTGCTCCGAAGAACGCCGAGAGAAACTGTCTACAAAAAGCAAATGTAAAATTTAAGTTTAATAAAATTTTACATTTAAGTGTATTAAATTTTGTACAATGTAAATAATTTAATAAAAACAGACATCAGATAGTAAAGAGGACGTTTTGAGAACTGCGTACAAAATAAAAACAAAAATTTTAAATTCTTTATTCCTTCAGTGTGTCGTCTAACGAATCGCTGTTACTAAGGTCAGGTAGCCTTGGGTCTTCACGTCCAAAACGTAAAGAATGTTTACTATACAGGACTTGAACACGACTTGGGACAATTTTCTGATTATTATTTACTTCAAAAGAAAATAACCAGGCAGAAAACATAAGATAAAATGTTAATTTTTATTGTTACACCGTGCATGTTGTCGAGTTACTCAATTATTACACCAACCACTGCACATATATAAAATTTACACATTAAAACATTAAAAACGCTCCGACATGTTTCGGTCCTAAGACCA
>Ga0131853_10011210_pt1 | contig 16395 bp, 13 predicted proteins | sample TergutLab28metaG_FD_92764 | JGI IMG/M metagenome (GOLD analysis project Ga0131853, IMG submission 92764) | Labiotermes labralis P1 segment gut microbial communities from Petit-Saut dam, French Guiana - Lab288 P1 (version 2) (version 2) | ecosystem: Host-associated > Arthropoda: Insects >...
CGTCCCGGGAGGGAAAGGCGGCGGACGTGCGGTCCAACCAGGTCGTCAGGGCGCCGTCCGCGGGCCGGACGGCCGGGCCGGGGCGCACGGCCTCGCCGCCGCCTCGTTCTGCTCCTTCGTCGCAGTCGTCGCAGTCGTCGCAGTCGTCGCAGCCGTCGCGGTCGTCGCGGTCGTCGCCTCCGGCGGCGCCGTCGCAGGGGTATCCGGGCTCCGGCTACCCGGGACAGGGGGAGGGGACCGTCCCGTCCGGGCCGGGCGGCTCGTACCGGTCTGGCTCCTCCGGAGCCGACTCCTCTAGGGCCGGATTCTCCGGGGCTGATTCCTCCGGGGCCGGCGGATACGGTCAGCCTGGCTCGGGTGAAGACGGCGGAGGGTCGACCCGGCCATCGTCTTCCGGGCAGTCGTCTCCTGGCCAGCCGTCCCCGGAACAGCCCTCGCCTTCGGCCACGTCCGCGTCTTCGGGCCAGCCATCGTCTCCGGGCCAGTCCTCGTCTCCGGGCCAGCCGTCGGACGGGCAGACCTCCCTGAGGCAGTCCTCGCCGGAACAGTCCTCTGGCGGACAGCAGGCTTCGGGGCAGTCCCCGTCGGCTCCGTCGTCCTCGGCGCAGTGGTCGCCGGACGCGACCCAGCCGTCTCCGGCGTCACCGTCGGGGGCCTCGCCGTCCCCGCGGTCCTCGCAGTCGCCGGGCAGCGCCTCGCCGTCCCCGTCGGGGTCTCCCTCGGGCTCGGCAAGCCCGTCCGGTCCGCCGGCGGCGCGGCAGGCGGACCGGCCCGCGTGCCGGATCCCGGTTGGCGGGATGCTGCTGACCCTGATCGGGCTGTGCTCGCATTAGCCGAGCCCGGCCCGCCACGAACTGCCGGGTAGCCGCCTCAACGCCCGCAGGCGGCTACCCGGCTACCCATCTGCCCGGCCGGGCCTGAACCGTGCGGTCAGGCCGGGACCGCGACCTCGGGATCGGCGTTCGAGGACGGGAGATCGTCGGGAGAGCGGAGTGCCTCCGTGCTCGTCTCCGCGAACTCGACGTAGCGCTTGACCTCCGCCGCGCGCCGTCGGCGGCCCCAGCCCAGCAGGCCGCCCATGATGGCGCCCACTTCCGCGGCCACGGAAACGCCCGCGTCCGGCGACTCGATCAGCAACCGGACCCGGCGGGCCAGCACGTCCTCGACGTGCAGCGCCCCCTCGTGCGTGACCGCGTAGGCGACCTCGGCCCGCAGGTACGGGTAGCCGTCCGCGAGGGGCTCGGCCAGGGAACGATCCTTGAGCACGGGATTGAGGACCTCGGACACCAGCGTCCCGTACCGGGTGATCAGGTGCTCCACCGTCTCCACCGGGACGTTGTAGTCCTCGGCGGTCCGGCGGGCCGCGGCGCGGGTCGCGGGCAGGCCGTCGGCCCCGAGCAGCGGCAGCTGGTCGGTGACCGAGTCCGGCACCTCCGAGCCCTCCAGGCTTTCCCTGGCCGCGTCGATCACGTCCCGGGCCATGATCCGGTAGGTGGTGAACTTCCCGCCGGCGATCGACACCAGTCCCGGCACGGGCGAGTCGACCACGTGCTCACGCGACAGCTTGGTGGTGGACACATCCTCCGCGGCCGCGACGAGGGGCCGCAGTCCCGCGTAGATCCCGGTCACGTCGGCCCGGGTGAGCTTCCGGTCCAGGACCCGGTTGGCCTGGGCCAGGATGTAGTCCACGTCCTCGACGGTCGCGGCGGGCTCGGCCCGGTCACCGGACCAGTCCGTGTCCGTGGTGCCCACGATCCAGCGGTCGTCGCCCCAGGGGATGAAGAACAGCACGCTCTTCTCGGTGCGAATGATCATCCCGGTGGAGGCGTCGATCGCCGACCGGGGCATGACCAGGTGCACGCCCTTGGACATCCGCACGTGGTAGCCGGCCTTGACCTTGCTCGCCTCGTACATCGGGTCGGTCCAGACGCCGGTGCAGATGGCGACCGCCCGGGCCGGAATGTCGAACTCCCGGCCGGACTCCTCGTCGCGGACCCGGGCGCCGGTGACCCGGCCGCCGTCGGCCGAGCGCAGAAGCCCGGTGGCGCTGGCCCGGGTCACGATGGTCGCGCCGTGCGCCGCCGCGCTGCGGGCGACGGTGAGCGTGTGCCGGGCGTCGTCGACCTGCGCGTCGTAGTAGATCATCGCGCCGGCCAGCCGCTCCTCGAGCAGGGCCGGTGCCCGGTTCAGCGCGCCGCGCAGGGTCAGGTGCCGGTGATGGGGCACCGGCCGCTTGATGCCCTCCATCGCGTCGTACAGCACGAGGCCCGCGCCCACGTACGGCCGCTCCACGACCTTTTTGTACAGCGGGTACAGGAACGGCAGCGGCTTGACCAGGTGCGGTGCCAGCTTGCTCACCAGCAGGTCGCGTTCGCGCAGGGCTTCCTTGACCAGCTTGAAGTCCCGCTGCTCCAGGTAGCGCAGGCCGCCGTGGATGAGCTTGCTTGACCGGCTGGACGTGCCAGAGGCCAGGTCACGAGATTCAACGAGCCCGACTCGCAGCCCTCGTGAGGCCGCGTCGAGCGCGGCGCCGGCACCGGTGATGCCGCCGCCGATGATCAGGATGTCCAGTGGCCCCTCGGCCAGCTTGCGCAGTGCGTCGGTTCGGGTCGTAGCGTCTAGAACGCCAGGCATGGGCGACTTCTCCCTCCCGAGCCCCCGCCCTTGCGGGACTCACTTCCATGGTAAGGACTAAAGGCACCAAACGGTCTGCGGGGCGGGTGCACACTTGGCACTGGGCGCGGGGATCTTGGCAGCATGCCCGAGCGTTATCACGGGTAAGTCCCAGCCATCCCCGGCCGGCGGCGAGTACGCGGACGGGAACGACGAAGGAGCGGCCTGGCAGATGGACGTGCGCGGCAGGGTTGAAGCCGAGCCAGTCGGCGATGTGACGGCGACGCTGGGCGAGGGGCCTTACTGGGTTCCCGAGGACGGCTGCCTGCTCTGGGTCGATATTCACGGCGGCCAGCTCCACCGCACCGACGTGTCGTCCGGCGCGACGGAGTCGGTCAGCGTGGAATCGGTGTCGGCCGCCTTCCCGGTCAACGGCGGCGGGATCCTGATCGCGGCCGGCAGCAGGCTGTCGCTGCGTTCCTCCTGGGGCACGGACGAGCCGAAGCCCCGCGTGGTGGCGGAGGTCTGGGCCCGGCCGGATGTCCGGTTCAACGACGGGGCCGTCGACCCGGCGGGCCGGGTCTGGATCGGTTCCATGCACACGGGAGAGACCGACCCGCTGGGCGATCTCTGCCGCCTGGACAACGGGGGAGTGCTGACCCCGCTGGTGCGGAAGGTGACGATCTCCAACGGGATCGGATGGAGCCCGGACGGGGCCCGGATGTACTACGTGGACTCGCCGTCCCGCAAGATCGACGTGTTCGACTACAACTCGGCCTCCGGGGAACTGTACGGGCGGCGCGTGTTCTCGGACCTCCAGTACGCGGACGGGGTCCCGGACGGCCTCACCGTGGACGCCGACGGCTGCGTGTGGGTCGCGATGTACGGCGGCGCCGCGATCCGGCGGTTCACGCCCGCCGGGAAACCGGACGTGGCGCTGCCGGTGCCGGTCGCGCGCCCGACCAGCTGCGCCTTCGGCGGGCCGAACCTGTCGGAGCTGTACGTCACGACGGCCAGCGCCGGGCTGTCGGAGGCCGCGCGAAAGGCCCAGCCGCTGGCCGGGCGTCTCCTCCGGCTGCGCCCGGGGCCGTTCGGGCTGCCATCCGCCACCGCCCAGGTGACCCTCCCGCACCTCCCGGAACCGGAACCGGAGCCGGAACCGGACGCGGGCGCGGAAGAATCCGCTGCTGAATCCGCGGACGCTCAGGAATAGCGAATAGCCCTGCCTCCGGCCGTGGCCTTCTGGCGTTATCCGCGCAGGCCGGCCCAGGGGTCATAGTCGACCTCCAGGGCCTCCTGGGACGGGCGCCGCTCCGGCGGGACGTGCTCCAGGTTGAGCCGGATCCGGTACCAGGCCGAACTGCGCCCGCGCATCGTGTCGACCAGCACGTCCGCGGGTTCCAGCAGCGGCCACACGTCCCCGTGCCGGGCCTTCCACCGTTCCAGCCCGTCGAGGGCCTCGGCCTTGGTCGCCGCGCGCGCCACCTCGATCAGCGGCTTGCCCGGCTGCCGCCGCCCGCCGCGCGCTCCGGAGCCGCCCGCCGCGCCGTCCGTCCCGCCGCCCGCAGCGCCGCCTGTCCCGCCGGCCGAGGGGCGCCGCTTCGACGGCTGGACCCGCGATTCCTCGCCCCGCTGCTTCTCATAGTGCGGGGGCCAGGGCGCGTCGGGGAGCCCCGCCGCCTCGTCCCGGGCCGCTAGCTCCAGCAGCGGCTCCAGCGACCCGGTCGTGTCGTCCATGCCCGCCCACGGGTCCCCGGCCCGCTCGAACCGGATGGGCACGCTGTCGATCGTGAACGCCGCCGGGTCGCAGCCGGGAACCTCGTCCCAGGTCAGCGGCATGGACACCCGGGCATCGGGCAGCGGCCGCACCGAGTAGGCGGAGGCGACGGTCCGGTCCTTGGCGTTCTGGTTGTAGTCGACGAAGACCCCGTGCCGCTCTTCCTTCCACCATTTGGACGTGGCCAGGTCCGGCACCCGCCGCTCGATTTCCCGCGCCACCGCGACCGCCGCCCGCCGCACCTCGGCGAACGACCATGACGGCGAGATCCGGGCATAGACGTGCATGCCCCGCGAGCCGGAGGTCTTAGGCCAGCCGGTCAGCCCGTAATCCGCCAGAACGGACCGGGCCTCGGCCGCCACGTCCAGGATCTGTCCCCAGCCCACTCCGGGCACCGGATCGAGGTCCACCCGCAGTTCGTCCGGGTGATCCAGGTCCTCGGCCCGGACCGGGTGCGGGTTCAGGTCGACGCAGCCGAGATTGGCCACCCAGGCCAGCCCGGCCGCGTCCCGCAGCACGATCTCGTCCGCGGTCCGTCCCGACGGGAACCGGAGTTCGGCGGTCTCGACCCAGCCGGGCCTCGAAGCGGGCGCGCGCTTCTGGAAGAACGGTTCGGCCTCGACCCCGTTGACGAACCGCTTCAGCGCCATCGGCCGCCCCGCGACGCCGCGCAGTGCCCCGTCGGCGACCGCCAGGTAGTAGCGGACGAGGTCCAGCTTGGTATGCCCGGTGCGCGGGAAATAGACCTTGTCCGGGTTGGACACGGTTACCTCGCGCCCGGCGACTTCCAGGACCTTCTTCGGGCCCGCCATGGCAGCCACGATACGCCGGCTCAGGCCAGGATCTCGGACAGGCTGAAGCTAACGGGCTCTTCAAGCTGCGAAAACGTGCAGGATTCCGGTGACCGGTCCGGACGCCAGCGGGAGAACTGCGCGGTGTGCCGGAAGCGGGTGCCTTCCATGTGGTCGTAGCGGACCTCCACGACCCGCTCCGGCCGCAGCGGCACGAACGACAGGTCCTTGCCCGCGTTCCACCGGCTGAACTGGGAACTGCGCGGTGTCCGGACCCCCTCCTCCGACGGCGGCCGGGCCCAGTTCCACGGGTGGTCGTCGAACGTGGTCACCAGCGGTTCGAGCTCGGTGCGCAGCTCCCGGCGGGTCTTCATCGGGAGCGCCCCGATGACCCCGACGCTGGCCAGTTCGCCGGAATCCCGGTAAAGGCCGAGGAGCAGGGAGCCGATGGCGTCGTCCCCGCTCTTGTGCGGCCGGTACCCGGCGACCACGCAGTCGGCGGTCCGCTCATGCTTGATCTTGAGCATGACCCGCCGGTCCGGCTCGTAGACGCCGTCCGGGGCCTTCGCCACCAGCCCGTCCAGCCCGGCCCCCTCGAACTGGCGGAACCAGCCCTCCGCGACCCGGGTGTCGGTGGTCACGGGCGTCAGGTGCACCGGGGACCGAACGGAGCCCAGAGCCTGCTCCAGGGCCCGCCTTCTGTCGGCGAACGGCCGGTGCGTATAGTCCTCGGCGCCCAGCGCGAGCAGGTCGAACGCCACGAAGTGCGCGGGGGTCGTCTCGGCCAGCATCTTCACGCGGCTGGCCGCCGGATGCAGCCGCAGCTGCAGCGTCTCGAAGTCCAGCCGCCCGGTGCCGAAGTCCGGCAGCACGATCTCCCCGTCGATCACGCAGCGCTCCGGGAGTTCCCGCCTGAAGGCGGCCGCGAGTTCCGGGAAGTACCGGGTCATGGGCCGCTCGTTCCGGCTGCCGATCTCGACCTCGTCACCGTCCCGGAACACGATGGACCGGAACCCGTCCCACTTCGGCTCGAAGAAGTACTCCCCGTCCGACAGCGCCTCCACGGGCCCGCCGACGGCCTTGGCCAGCATCGGTGCCACCGGCGGCATCACCGGAAGATCCATACCGTCACGGTAGAGCAACCCTGGGTGGCAGTAAGGCGCGGGGGTGCCTTCCGGTCCGAAACCGTGGGCATCGTCACACGAAATCGAACTGGAGATCATGTCATACTCCGTAGTTCTTCACCCGTATCTCACCTCGTGAGGAATAAACGCTCATGACCACACGCCCACTCCGTGTCGCCATCGTCGGCGCCGGCCCTGCCGGCATCTACGCCGCCGATGCGCTGATGAAGTCGGACGCTGCGGCCAGCCGCGGAGTAAGCATCGACCTGTTCGACTGCCTGCCCGCTCCCTTCGGACTGATCCGGTACGGCGTGGCGCCGGACCATCCGCGGATCAAGGAGATCATCAAGGCGCTGCACCGGGTGCTGGACAAGCCGCAGGTCCGGTTCTTCGGCAACGTCCGCTACGGCGCCGATCTCACGCTCGACGACCTGCACGCGCACTACCACGCGGTCGTCTTCGCCACCGGTGCCCTGCAGGACCGGGACCTGAACATCCCCGGCATCGAGCTCGGCGGAAGCCACGGCGCCGCCGACTTCGTGTCCTGGTTCAACTCGCATCCCGACGTGGACCAGACATGGCCGCTGGAGGCGCGCAGCGTCGCCGTGCTCGGCGTCGGCAACGTCGCGCTGGACGTGGCCCGCATGCTCGCCAAGACCGCCGACGAGCTGCTGCCGACCGAGATCCCGGCGCATGTCGAGCAAGGACTGCGGGACAACGCCGCGATCGACATTCACGTCTTCGGCCGCCGCGGTCCGGCACAGGCGAAGTTCACGCCGATCGAGCTGCGCGAACTCGACCATTCGCCGACGATCGAGGTGATCGTCGAGCCCCGCGATCTCGAGTTCGATGAGGCGTCGGTCCGGGCCCGGCGGGAGTCCAAGCAGGTCGACATGGTGTCCGACACCCTGACCACCTGGGCCAGCCGGGACCCGGGCCCGCGGCCGCACCGCCTGCACCTGCACTTCTTCGAGTCGCCGGTCGAGGTCCTCGGCACGGACGGCCGGGTCTCGGGCCTGCGGACCGAGCGCACGGAGCTGACCGGCACCGGCGAGGTGCGCGGCACAGGCGAGCACGCCGACTGGGACGTCCAGGCGGTCTACCGGGCCGTCGGCTACTACAGCGATCCGGTCGCCGGGCTGCCGTTCGACGAGGCGTCGGGCACCGTGCCGAACACCGCGGGGCGCGTCCTGGACGAAGCGGGCGAGCCGCACGGCGGCGTGTACGTGACCGGCTGGGTCAAACGCGGCCCGGTCGGCCTGATCGGTCACACCAAGGGCGACGCGAACGAGACGGTCGCGTGCCTGCTGGAGGACGCGGACCAGGGCCTGCTGGCCGAACCGCTGCATCCCGCCGACTCCGACGTGATCGCGTTCCTGGCGCGTCGCGGTACCGAGTTCACCACCTGGGACGGGTGGTACAAGCTGGACGCCTACGAGCGCGCGCTCGGGGACGCCCACGGGCGGGAGCGGGTCAAGGTTTCCACCCGCGAGGAGATGGTGGCCCTCTCCCGGGACGCGGAGGACGTGGCCTGACCACCGCCCCCGGGCTAGCCGAAGTCTCGGCTAGCCCGGGGGCGAGTCCGCTCGCCTCATCCGCCGGCCATCGCCCCGACCACCATGAACGGCTCGTCCCCGGCCGCGATCCGCGCGGCTACCTTGCCCGGCAGCGGAGCGTCCGGCTCGTCGTTCGACAGGTCTTCCTCGCACGCGTAGAAGCGGATGAACGCCCGCCGCTTCCCGGTACCCCGGTCCCGGATGGTCCCGAGGAGGACCGGGTAGGCCGACTCCAGGGCGTCCAGCACCGCCCGCTGGGTCAGGTTCCCGGTGACCTGCACGCCGACTTCGCCGTGGACCCGGGCCAGCGTCTTCAGGTGCGCCGGCAGCATCACGCGTACCTCAGTCATAAGGCGATCACCTGTGCCTCCACCGACAGGACGCGGGGCAGGTCCCGGGCGAGCGGCGCCCAGGTGTCGCCCGAGTCCGCGGACCCGTACACCTGCCCGCCCGTGGTGCCGAAGTAGACGCCCGCCTCCTCCAGCGTGTCCACCGCCATCGCGTCCCGCAGCACGTTGTGGTAGCAGTCCTGCTGGGGCAGCCCGGTCGTCAGCGGTTCCCACTCTCCTCCGCCGGTGCGGCTCCGGTACACGCGCAGGCGCCCGTCCGGCGGGTAGTGCAGCGAATCGGACGTGATCGGGACTACGTAGAGGGTCTCCGGCTCGTGCGGATGCACGGCGATGGGGAATCCGAAGTCGGTCGGCAGGTTCCCGCTGATCTCGGTCCAGGACTCCCCGGCGTCATCGGACCGCATGACGTCCCAGTGCTTCTGCATGAACAGGGTGTCCGGCCGCGACGGGTGTACCTCGACGTGATGGACGCAGTGCCCGGCCTCGGCGTCGGGATTCGGGATGCCGTCCTGCTTCAGTCCCCGGTTCACCGCCCGCCACGTCTGGCCGCCGTCGTCGGAGCGGAACGTGCCCGCGGCCGAGATCGCCGCGAAGATCCGCGGCTCCTGCAGGATGATCGTGTGCAGGCACATGCCGCCCGCTCCCGGATGCCACTGAGAGGCGGTGGAGTGGGTCCGGAGGCCGGTCAGCTCGGTCCAGCTCGACCCCCCGTCGGCCGTCCGGTACAGCGCCGCGTCTTCCCCGCCCGCGTACACCACGTCGGGGTCGGACGCAGACGGTTCCAGGTGCCAGATCCGCTTGAACTCGAACGGCCGCGGCGTGTCGTCGTACCAGAGATGCTCGCCGGGCTCGGTGGCGTACGTGAAGTCGTTGCCGACCGGGTTCCAGGTGACTCCGCCGTCGTCCGAGCGCTGGATGATCTGCCCGAACCAGCCCGTGTTCTGCGACGCGTACAGTCGGCGGGGGTCCGCCGGCGACCCCTTCATGTGGTAGATCTCCCACCCGCCGAAGTGCGGTCCGCTCACCTCCCACTTCTCCCGCTTGGCGTCCGAGGTGAGGACGAACCCGCCCTTGGTGGTCCCGGCCAGAATCCGTACCTGAGTCATAGTCTCTCCTCTCCACCGGTTACGACGATGGAGTGACGGGGAACTCATCGCTGCGCGGGCATGATCCGCCGGCCGTAAGCTGAGCAGTGGAATTGCAGTCTTTACTACCCCGCAGGGAGCCGACCGTGGCCGGACAACCGCAGGAAAATCCCTGGTCGCAGCAGGGACAGGGGTACCCCCAGGGCGCCCCGGCGGGCTATGGCCCCGCCTACGACCAGCAGGGGCAGCCCGCTCCCTACCCGCAGCAGTACGAGCAGCAGCAGTACGAGCCCCCGGCGCCTCCGGCCGGCTATGAGCCGCCGCAGACCGCGGTCTACGAGCAGCAGCCGGAATACGGCTACCCGGGCCAGCCTCAGCATCATCCCGGCCCGGCTCAGCCTCAGCCGGGCCCGCCTCAGCCCGGTCAGCCTCAGCCGGGCCAGCCGCGCTCGCAGGAGCAGCAGGACTGGAGGCAGTGGGAGGCCGCCCAGCAGCAGGCTCGCGCCCAGAACCAGCGGCAGGGCCGGAACCAGGGCCGCAAGCCGCAGCAGAAGTCGTCCAGCGGCCAGCAGGGATTCGTCAGCTCCCTGTTCGACTTCGGCTTCAACTCCTTCGTCACGCCCAAGATCATTAAGGCGCTCTACGCCATCGTCGCGGCATGGACGATCCTGTGGGCGATCGTTCTCCTCTTCATCGGCATGCACCAGTGGGGCATCACCGGCCTGCTGCTCATGCTGATCATCGTCGACCCGCTGCTGATCCTCCTGTCGCTCGGGCTGCTCCGGGTGGCGCTGGAGTTCTTCATGATCACGTTCCGCATGCAGGAGGACCTGAGGGCGCTGCGCGAGCAGGCCGGGGCGGCGCGCGGCGACGCGGACACCGTTGTCGGGAGGGTCTCCGGGCCGGATGCCTGATCTTTTTCCCGGCGGGTTCTTCCACACCCGCCGGGACCGGATCCACACCGGGAAAGCCCGCCGCCGCCGGGCTCGCGTGATCCGGAGTCCACAGCGCTGACCGGTCCGGCGGCCGATGATCCACAGGCGGAGCCTAGTTGTTCACATGGCGATCCACAGGCCGTCGGCGGTACGTTACGTGTCCCGGGGCGCGAGGCGGGGGCCGCGGGAGAGCAACACCTGGGGGACTGATGGCAAGCCGGGCAGGACACGCAGTCATGACCAGAACCCTTACCAAGACGAGAACGGAATACATCACCAGGCCCAACCGTCACGTTCAGCTGATCGTCGACGTGCATCTAGTGCTGCTGTGCGACGGAGAGGTCTTGCTGGGGCGGCGGTCGAACACCGGTTACGGCGACGGCGCCTACGAGCCGCCGTCGGGCCGCCTGGTCGAGCGCGAGACCATCGTGGAGGCCGCGGTCCGGGTGGCCGCGGAGGCCGGGATCGCCCTGGACCCAGCCGGAGTGACCCTGGCCCACGTGATGCACGACGTCTCCGGGACGGGACGCGTCGCGTTCTTCCTCACCGCGGAGAACTGGGACGGCCCGGCCGGCGCCGAGGCGGACGGTTACAGCGATCTCGGCTGGTTCGGCCTGGACGCGCTGCCGGCGAACATGATGAACCGGGCCCGCATCGCCGTCCACCACTTCACCACGGGCACCAGCCTCTCCACGTATCCGGCGTTCTAGGCCCCGCCCCGGCGGCCTTATGTTCGCACTTCCTGCTGTCCCAGCGACGCAAACTGCGAACATAAGCGGCTGGGGTGCGCGGCTAGACTGGGGCCGATGGAGCTGGTGAAGACCCACGGGTCGCTGAATGAAATCTTCGCGCTGGAGGCGGTGCCGTCGGCGTGGGAGTCCGATGACGCGCTCCGGGCGTTCGTCCGGTCGGTCTGCGACCGGGGCTCGTGGACCGGCGGCAGCGACGGGATCTACCTCTACGACGCGGCCGCTCGTGAGACCAGGGCCTGGTTCTTCAACCCGGACGGGTCGTCCGCGGAGTTCTGCGGCAACGGCATGCGGGGCCTGGGGCGGCTGATCCTGGACCTGCGCGGCACCGACGCCGAGACCGTCACCGTCGGGACCAGTTCCTACACGATCCGGCGGGCCGAGCCGACGCCTGAGGGCGTGCGCCGGGTGATCCTGGAGCATCCGCCGCTGAACTTCCCCGACGGGGAACTGCCGGACGGGTACGCCGGCTTCACCTCGGTCAGCGTGCCCAACCCGCATGTGATCCGGGTCGTGGACGCCTACTCCGAGCCGGACCTGATCGAGGCCGGGACGAAGGCCGACCATGCCTTCGCCGAGGGGGCGAACGTCTCCTTCCTCCAGACGATCACCGACGACGACGTGTTCGTGCGGACCTTCGAGCGCGGCGCGGGGATGACCCCGTCCTGCGGCTCTGGCATGGCCGCGTCCCGCGCCGCCTACTCGAAGGTGACCGGCACCGACCCCGAGCGGCCGGTGACCGTCCGCAACGCCGGCGGTGTCGCCGAGGTCTCGATGCGGGTCCGCGACGGCCAGTGGTTCCCGGTCGTGGCGGGCAACGCCACCGTCGTCTACCGCGCCGAAGTCGGACTGGGCGGAGAGCAGCTCGGCCCCATCACCTGGGCGGAGGGCGAGAACGCCGCCTACACGGCCCTCGACGAGCGCAACACCCTCCGCCTCAAGTCAGCGGGCATCGAGACCGCGCACCCGTAGCCACCCTGCCCGCCCCGGCTTATGTTCGCGAAAACTGTTGCTATGGCAGCAGAAACCGCGAACATAAGCGCAGCGGGGGAGGGCTAGCGCAGGCCCGCGAAGAGGTCGTCCTCGGGGGTTTCGGCGCCGGTGGTGTCGGTGACCCGGATGAAGTTCTCGTAGCCGAAGACGGCCTCGGTGACCTCCGGCGGGATCTTGCTGAACCACGAGTCGTTGATCTGGCTGCCGTGGGCGAAGAGGGCCAGGCGCTTGCGCTCCAGGACCGGGCGGATGTCCACGGTGGTGGTGATCCGGTCCTCGGACTCCTTCGACCGGCGGGCCCGCTCGGGGTCCTCGGTCATGTCCGGGACCGGCTCGCCGGCCTCGCGCAGGGCGTCCCAGACCTTTTTCCAGGTGGAGCCGCGCATCGTGGACAGGTACACCTTGGACGGGATGCCGGTCTTCGCCGCCGCGGCCTGGGCGGCCCGGCTGGCATGCACGTGGTCCGGGTGCTGGTAGGCGCCCTCGTCGTCGTAGCTGACGACCACCTGGGGGCGGTATTTCGTGATCAGGTCGGCGATCCGGCCCGAGACCTCGTCCAGCGGGATGTTGCAGAACGCGTCCGGCCGGCTCTTGAAGTCCCACTCTTCCATGCCGGAATCGTGGTAACCGAGAGTCTCCACGTCGCTGACCTTGAGAATGCTGGCCGACTCGCGGAGCTCGCCCAGGCGCTGCCGCGCGACCTCCGCCGGGTCGTGCCCCTCGGCTCCGGGCTTGATACCGCCCGGCGCGTCGCCGAATTCGCCGTTGGTGCAGGTGACAACAATGACGCGGACGCCCTGATCGGCGTAGGCGGCGAGGATGCCGCCGCCCGACGCCTCGTCATCAGGGTGGGCGTGAACCGCCATAAGAGTGAGAGACTCTGTCATGCCTACTAGCGTGCCATGTGTGCCGATGTGTCCTGACCGTTTACGCTGGTCGTTACATCGACGGTCACCTCCCGGCCAGCGGCGGCGTAAGCGAACCGTGAGGGGTTCTGCCCGCCCGATTCCGCCCTGTCTCAGCCCGCGTGGACCCTAATGGTGCACAGAGGACCACTGCGGTCCACGAAAAAGGCGTGGGACCCGCGGCGAATGCGGGCCCCACGCCAAGGAACAGGCAGCTTTGCCGGTTACCGAAGGTGCCAGTGATAGGGGCGGATGAGCTTGTCGACGGCCTCGGGACCCCAGGAGCCCTTGTCGTAGGGCTGGACCGGCGGGGGATTGTCGAGGAGAGGCTGGGAGATCTCCCAGACCCGCTCGATGCCGTCGGACCGGGCGAACAGCGACTGGTCACCCAGCATCGCCAGCAGGATCAGCCGCTCGTAGCCCTCCAGGGCGTTGGCGGACGTGAACGACTCGTCGTACCGGAACTCCATGTTCGTGGCGCCCAGGGTCATCTCCGGCCCCGGCTTCTTCGCCATGAAGTGGACGCTGATCGCGCCCGGGTCGGCGAAGTCGATGACGATCTCGTTGACCCGGCCCATCGGCGCGTCCTCGCGGTGATGGCGGAACATCTTCAGCGGCGGCTGGCTGAAGCCCAGCGTCACCGTGTGCCGGGACTGTCCCATCGCCTTGCCCGACCGCAGGTAGAACGGGACGCCGTGCCAGCGCCAGTTCTCCACCTCGACCTTCAGCGCGATCATGGTCTCGGTGTCCGATCCGGCCGGGACGCCCTTCTCGTCCAGGTAGCCCTTGTACTGCCCGCGCACCACGTCATGGCGCACGTCGATCGGCTTCAGGGCGTCGAAGACCTTCCCCTTCTCGTCGCGCAGGGGCTTGGCCGCCAGCGACATCGGCGGCTCCATCGCGATGAAGCCGAGCACCTGGAACAGGTGGGTGACCACCATGTCCCGGTAGGCGCCGGTCGCGTCGTAGAACGCGGCCCGGCCCTCGATCGACAGGGTCTCCGGCACGTCGATCTGGACGTACTTGATGTGCTGCCGGTTCCAGATCGGCTCGAACAGCCCGTTCGCGAAGCGGAACGCCAGGATGTTGTCGACCGATTCCTTCCCCAGGAAGTGGTCGATCCGGAAGATCCGCGACTCGTCGAACACGTCGTGGATGGCCGCGTTCAGGGACTGCGCCGACGCCAGGTCGACCCCGAACGGCTTCTCCACGATCACGTGCGCGTCGTTGCCCGCCAGCCCCGAGGAGCCGAGCATGCCGACCACGGACGCGAACGCCGACGGCGGGATCGCGAGGTGGAACAGCCGGCCGACGCGCTTGGCGGACTTGGATCCGCCGGCGAGGGCCTTCTCGGCGGCCTCGACCTCTTTCACCAGCGGCGACGGGTCGTCCGGATCCGCCGCCCCGAAGGACAGCCGCTCGGCGAACTTGTCCCACTCCGCGCCCGACGGCTTGATCGACCCGAACTGCTGCACCGAGTCGTGAGCGTGCTTGACGAAGTCCGCGGAGGACATCGCGAACTCCTGCGGGGCCGACCCGATGACCCGGAACTTGTCCGGGAGCAGGCCGGTCGCGTACAGGTGGAACAGGCCCGGGATGAGCTTGCGCTTGGCCAGGTCACCGGTCGCGCCGAACAGGACGATGACGTGCGGGTCGGGCTTGGGGTAATGCGACGGATGACTCACTGCTTCTTCTCCGCGTGGCCGCCGAACTCGGACCGCATGGCCGACAGGATCTTGCCGGTATAGGACCCCGCGTCCCGGGACTCGAACCGCTCGTACAGCGAGGCGGAGATGACGGACGCGGGCACGCCCTCGTCCACGGCGGCCAGGACGGTCCAGCGGCCCTCGCCGGAGTCGGACACCCGGCCGCTGAAGTCCTCCAGTTCCGGCGACTTGGCCAGGGCCGAGGCGATGAGGTCCACCAGCCAGGACGAGACGACCGAACCGCGGCGCCACACCTCGGCGACGTCGGCCACGTCGATGTCGTACTGGTAGGCCTCGGGCGAGCGCAGCGGCGTGGTCTCGGCGTCGATCTCTTCCTGGTGCAGGCCGGCGTCGGCGTGCTTGATGATCGACAGGCCCTCGGCGATCGCGGCCATCATGCCGTACTCGACGCCGTTGTGGACCATCTTGACGAAGTGCCCGGCGCCCGACGGCCCGCAGTGCACGTAGCCCTCCGAGGCGGTGGAACCCGGGGCGCGGCCCGGCGTGGGCTCGACGGCTCCCTCCAGGGTGCCCGGGGCGATCGTCTTGAACAGCGGCTCCAGCCGGCCGAACGCGGCGTCGTCCCCGCCGATCATCAGGCAGTACCCGCGCTCCAGGCCCCACACGCCGCCGCTGGTGCCGACGTCGAGGTAGTGGATCCCCGACTTCTTCAGCGACGCGGACCGCGTGAGGTCGTCCCGGTAGTAGGAGTTGCCGCCGTCGATAATCGCGTCATCCGACGACAGCAGCGGGACGAGCTTCTCCAGCGTGGAGTCCACGATCGCGGCCGGCACCATGATCCAGATGTTGCGCGGCTTCTCCAGCTTGGAGACGAAGTCCTCGATCGAGGACGCGCCAACAGCGCCCTCGGCCTCGAGGGCCTTGACCGCGTCGGCGTTCACGTCGTAGGCGACGCAGGAGTGGCCGTCGCGGATCAGGCGGCGGACGAGATTGGCTCCCATCCGGCCCAGGCCGATCATGCCGAGCTGCATCGGCTTGTCAGTTGCCATAACGAAATATCCCTACTTCCCCGTGTTCGCGGCAGGCTTCTTCAGCGAACGGTACCGGCGGATCAGCGCGTTCGTCGAAGAGTCGTGTTTCAGTTCAGGCTCGGACTCCGCTGTCAGCTCCGGGATGATCTGCTGCGCCAGGACCTTGCCCAGTTCGACTCCCCACTGGTCGTAGGAGTCGATGTTCCAGATGGCGCCCTGCACGAACACCGCGTGCTCGTACAGCGCGACCAGCGACCCGAGCAGCCGCGGGGTGAGGACCTCCGCGAGCAGCACGTTCGAGGGGCGGTTGCCCTCGAACACCCGGTGCGGCACGACGGCTTCGGCCGTCCCCTCGGCCCTGACCTCGTCGGCCGTCTTCCCGAAGGCCAGCGCCGACGCCTGCGCGAACACGTTGGACGACAGCAGGTCGTGGTGATCCCCGAGGGGGTTCAGGGTCTTGCCGAAGGCGATGAGGTCGACCGGGATGATCGACGTGCCCTGGTGGATCAGCTGGTAGAAGCTGTGCTGGCCGTTGGTGCCGGGCTCGCCCCAGTAGACGGGGCCCGTGTCGTAGTCGACGTGCTCCCCGGAAAGCGTCACGTGCTTGCCGTTGGATTCCATCGTGAGCTGCTGCAGGTAGGCGGGGAACCGCTTGAGGTACTGCTCGTACGGCATGACGCCGACGGTCTGCGCCCCGAAGAAGTCCCGGTACCAGAGGCCGAGGACCCCGAGCAGGACCGGCAGGTTCGAGGCCAGCGGAGCGGTCCGGAAGTGCTCGTCCATGTCGTGGAAGCCGGCCAGCATCTCCGCGAACTGCCA
>Ga0131853_10011213_pt1 | contig 16392 bp, 14 predicted proteins | sample TergutLab28metaG_FD_92764 | JGI IMG/M metagenome (GOLD analysis project Ga0131853, IMG submission 92764) | Labiotermes labralis P1 segment gut microbial communities from Petit-Saut dam, French Guiana - Lab288 P1 (version 2) (version 2) | ecosystem: Host-associated > Arthropoda: Insects >...
CTTCGGCGGGGACGGTACGCCGGAGGTGGCCCAGTTCGCGCCGGCGGCGTTCGGTGCCCGGATCGGGCGCTCGCCATGGGCGGCGCGCGAGCTGATCGCCGACGCGTTGGACCTGCAGGTCCGGTTCCCGGTGCTGTGGGGTCGGGTGCAGCGGCTGGAGGTGCGGGCCTCCTACGCACGCTATGTGGCCAAGCAGTGTCGCGACCTGACCGCCGAGCAGGCGGCGTACGTCGATGGCCGGGTCGCCGAGTCCGCGGACGGCCGGGTCTCCTGGACCAGGTTCACCGGTCTGGTCGCCGGCGTCATCGTCGCCGCGGATCTGGAGGCTGCCCGCGTGCGGGAGGAGCAGGCGTCGCGGGCGAGGTTCGCCAGGCGGCTGCGGACCGATGCGCACGGGATGGCGAGCTTCTTCGTGCGCGCAGACGTCGCCACGATCACCGCGATCGATGCCGCGATCACCGCGGCGGCGGCCCGGGTCGAGGGCGCGGCCGAGACAGTCGATGAGCGGCGGGTCGAGGCCCTGTTGCATCTGGTGACCGGGACCGAGCCGGGCCAGGGGGCCGAGACGCTGCCGCAGGTCCAGCTCTATGTCCACACCTATGCGGAGGCTGACAGCACGAGTGGCGCTGGCGGTGCCGGTGTGGCGCGGATCGAGGGCCACGGTCCGGTCACCGAGGACTATCTGCGTCGCGTGCTGGGACCCAAGGCGCGGTTCACCGTGCGGCCGGTGCTGGACGTGGAGGGCCTCGCGCCGGTCGACGCCTACGAGATCCCCGACAAGCACCGCCAGGCCGTGCACCTGATGTCTCCGGCCGACGTCTTCCCCTACGCGTCCAGCACCAGCCGCACGATGGAGATCGACCACACGCGGCCCTACGAGCCGAATGGTCCACCGGGCCAGTCGAGAGTCGGGAACTACGGCCCGATGACCCGGCTCCATCACCGGATCAAGACCTTCGGCCACTGGCAGGCCCGACAGCCCTTCCCCGGTGTCTACGTCTGGCGCGATCCCTACGACGCGATCTACATCGTCGACAGCACCGGCACCCGCCACCTGACCGACGCGGCCTGACGCAACCCGACGCCCGGACGCCGTACCGCGCGCTTCGCGACCGGAGTATGACTGTCCCATGAGCAGTCCCCAGGCGAACATCGGCGTGGTCGGCCTCGCAGTCATGGGCTCCAACCTCGCCCGCAACCTCGCGTCCCGCGAGGGCAACACGGTGGCGGTCTACAACCGCACCTACGCCCGCACCCAGGAGCTGATGGCGGAGCACGCCGACCTCGGCTTCGTGGCCTCGGAGTCGATCGACGACTTCGTCGCCTCGCTGACCGTGCCGCGCACGGCGATCATCATGGTGCAGGCCGGCAAGGGCACCGACGCCGTCATCGAGCAGCTGGCCGAGCGGTTCGAGCCCGGCGACATCATCGTCGACGGCGGCAACGCGAACTTCCAGGACACCATCCGCCGCGAGCGCGAGCTGCGCGAGAGGGGCCTCAACTTCGTCGGCACCGGCATCTCCGGCGGCGAGGAGGGCGCTCTGCACGGCCCCTCGATCATGCCGGGCGGCTCGGCGGAGGCCTGGGAGACGCTCGGCCCGATCCTGCGATCGATCGCCGCGGTCGCCGAGGGCGAGCCGTGCGTGACCCACATCGGCACCGACGGCGCCGGCCACTTCGTGAAGATGGTCCACAACGGCATCGAGTACGCCGACATGCAGCTGATCGCCGAGGCCTACGACCTGCTCCGCCGGGTCGGCCGCCACGACGTCGGCGAGCTCGTCGAGGTCTTCAAGTCGTGGAACGAGGGCGACCTCGAGTCCTATCTCATCGAGATCAGCGCCGAGGTGCTCTCCCAGGCCGACGCCGAGACCGGCAGGCCACTGGTCGACGTGATCCTCGACGAGGCCGGCTCCAAGGGCACCGGCGTCTGGACGGTCCAGAACGCCGCCGGCCTCGGCATCCCCGTCTCCGGCATCGGCGAGGCCGTCTTCGCCCGTGCCGTGTCCAGCAAGCCGGCGCAACGGGCGGCCGTGCGTCGCAGCGTCGCCAACCGACCCGAGCCGGTCGAGCCGCCCGAGGGGTTCGAGGACGACGTGCGCGCGGCGCTCTACGCCTCCAAGGTCGTCGCCTACGCCCAGGGCTTCGACCTGATCGTCGCGGGTGCCAAGGAGTTCGGCTGGGACATCGACCTCGGCGCCGTCGCCCGGATCTGGCGCGCGGGCTGCATCATCCGGGCGCGGTTCCTCAACCGGATCGTCGACGCCTACGAGAAGGACCCCGGCCTCGAGACGCTCCTCGCCGACCCCTACTTCGCCGAGGCGGTCGCCGACGGCGAGGCCGCCTGGCGGCGGATCGTCGGGATCGCGGCGGCCTCCGGCGTGCCGGCGCCCGGCTTCTCCTCCGCGCTCGCCTACTACGACGCGCTCGCCTCCGACCGGCTGCCCGCCGCGCTCATCCAGGGGCAGCGGGACTTCTTCGGCGCGCACACCTACCACCGCGTCGACAAGGACGGCACCTTCCACACGATGTGGTCGGAGGACCGCCGCGAGGTCGAGACGGAGCCCTCCACACACTGACCTTCTCCTAGAGTCCCGGCATGGATCTGAAGTTCACCAGCGTCGCCGAGCAGGCCGCCCTCGTCCGCGAGGGGACGGTGAGCGCCCGGGCGCTCACCGAGTTCGTCCTCGGCGAGATCGAGCGGCTCAACCCGGTGCTCAACGCCTTCAACCTGGTGCTGCGCGCCGACGCGCTGGCGGAGGCCGACCGGCGCGACGCGGCGCTGGCCGCCGGCGAGGTCACCGGGCCGCTGCACGGCGTACCGATCGCGATCAAGGACGAGTACGACGTCGCCGGGACGCGCACCACGTTCGGCACCGGCGCCGTGACGAGGAGCCGTGCCACCGACAGCGAGATCGTCCGCCGACTGCGGGCGGCGGGCGCGGTGATCGTCGGCAAGACGCTGATGCCGGAGTTCGGGATCTGGCCCTTCACCGAGTCCACGACGTACGGCGTCACCCGCAACCCCTGGCACCTCGACCGCTCCACGTCCGGCTCCAGCGGGGGCACGGCGGCGGCGGTGGCCTCCGGGATGGTCGCGGCGGGGATCGGCGGCGACGGCGGCGGCTCGATCCGGCTGCCGGCGTCGTGGTGCGGACTGTTCGGCCTCAAGCCGCAGCGCGGCCGGGTCAGCATGGGGCCGCACGCGCGGCTGTGGCGGTCGCTGGGCACGGCCGGACCGCTGACCCGCACCGTCGTCGACAGCGCGCTGATCTACGACGTGATCTCCGGGTCGCTGCCCACCGACGCCTATGCCGCCGAGCCGTGGTCGACCTCGCTGACCGAGGCGCTGACCCGCGATCCGGGGTCGCTGCGGATCCGGGTCGTGACCGACAACCCCGGCGGCGGTCCGGCACCCGACGCGGCGACGCTCGCCGCGGTGCGGGCCAGCGCCGAGGCGCTCGCGTCGCACGGCCACCGCGTCGAGGAGGGTCCGCTGCCCGGCTACCGGCCGGGGCTCTCGTTCCTCGCCCAGGTCGCGGCGGGCGTCGCCGAGGAGGTCGGTCATGTCGACGACCCGCGCCGTCTCGAGATGCGCACCCGGGCGGCCGTCCGCATCACGCGACCCCTGGTCGGCCGCGCCGACGCCGCGGAGCGGGCCGCCGAGCGGCTCGCCGCCCGGGTCAACCGGGTCTTCGAGGAGGTCGACCTCATCCTGATGGCGACCACCCCCACCGCCGCCGTACGCATCGGACAGCTCGACACGCCCCTGCCGCTGCTCGCCCTCAAGGCCACCCGAACGGCGTCGCTGACCTCGCCGTGGAACCTGCTCGGCAACCCGGCCGCCGCGGTGCCCGCCGGCCTCACCGACGACGGCCTGCCGCTCAGCGTCCAGCTCGCCGGCCGGCCCAGCTCCGAGCCGCTGCTGATGCAGGTCGCCGCCCAGCTCGAGACGATCCGGCCGTGGCGCGACCGGCGCCCGCCGGTCAGCTGAGACAGCCGTGGAGATGCAGCCGATGCGCCGCTCGAAGGCCCTGAAGGAGGCGGGGTACGACGCCGCTGCGCGGGTGCTGCGGGTGCGCTTCCGGGACGGTCGTCGTGGCGGGGGCCGCGGCTACGACTATCTCGACGTGCCGCCGGAGATCTGGGAGGGGCTTCGTGACTCCGAGCATCCCTGGACCGAGTGGGGCGAGCAGATCAAGACGACGTACGACTATCGGCCCTTGGACTAGGCGACCGGTCGACGTCGACGACGATCCGGACCTGCTGCTCGTCGCGCCGCACCTCGGCGAACCGCATCCGCGAGCTCGTGATGCGGCGAGGAAGCAGCGGCGCCCCCGCACCGAGGGTCACCGGGCAGACGCTCAGCACGATCTGGTCGAGCAGACCGGCGTCGTCGAACTGGCCGACCAGGTCGCCGCCGCCGACGAGCCAGATGCCGCCGGGGACCGTCGCCGTGATCTCGTCGTAGACGGGTCGCACGTCGCCCTGGACGAGCCTGATGTCGGCTCCCGGGATCGGCGGCAGCTCGCGGTGGGTGAACACCCAGGTCGGCCGCTCGCCGTACCACCCCTTCCAGCGCTCGGGGCCCTCGAGGAGCTCCGGCTCGTGGGCGAGCACCCACTCGTAGGTCGTCGCCCCCATCACCAGCGCGTCGGCCTGCGCCATCAGCTGCTCCCAGGACGACTCGTCGTCGCCGTCGGGCACCTCGAAGAGCCAGTCGAGGGAGTTGCGCTCGTCGGCGATGAAGCCGTCGAGCGTGCACGCGGTGTAGTAGATGACCTTCGCCATGGGCCGACGCTAGCCCCGCCCACCGACAACCGGGCCGCCGCTCGGCTCAGCCGGCGAGGGTGGCGTCGGCCTCCGGCGCCTCCAGCGTGAGCGTCGCCGTCGCGTCGCCGGCGGTCACGCGGTAGTCCCCCGCCCAGCCGAGCACCGCGACCCGGCCCTCGGCGTCGGTCCGGACGGTCGTGGGCGCGACCCACCAGTCCTCCTTGACCAGTCGCCGGAGGGCGTCGTACGCCGGCTTCGGGGTGCCGTCGGCGCGGACCAGCCCGCCGGGCGCGCCGAGCCAGGCGCCCGCGTCGGTGATGCCCCAGTAGGTGCCGACCTGCACCGACGGGTGCGCGGCGAGGCTGCGGTAGTGCCGCACGATCTCGTCGGCCTGCCGCTCCTCGCCCTCGGGCGTCGAGGGCCACGAGGCCGGCTGGTAGTCGTTGAGATCCTCGATCTCCGGCGGCATCAGATCGCCGGAGACCAGCGTGGTCTCGGTCCAGTGCAGCGGCAGGCCGTAGCGGGCGAACCGCTCGTTGATGGCGGCCACCCGCTCCTCGCCCCAGTAGCCCTGGTGCATGTGGCTCTGCAGGCCGATCGCGTCGATCTCGATGCCGGCCTCGAGCAGCCCCTCGATCAGGCACTCGTACGCCGTGGACAGGTCGAAGTCGTTGATCAGCAGCGTGGCCGCGGGGTTGGCCGCCCGGGCCTCCTCGAACGCCATCCGCACCTGGGCGATCCGGCCGCGCTCGAGGCAGAGCCGGGTGATGGCGTTGCGGCCCGCGTCGCCGAGTGCCGCCTCGTTGTCGAAGACCGGCATGATCACGGCCTCGTTGATCGCGTCCCAGACCTCGATCAGCCCGGCGAAGCCGGTCACCTCACGCCGGATCCGGTCGCGGGTGACCTTCTCGACCTCGTCGGTCGGCAGGTCGCGCAGCCATTCGGGGGCGATCGTGTGCCAGACCAGCGGATGTCCCTTGAGCACGACGCCGCGCCCGGCGAGCCAGCGGGCGGTCGTCAGCAGCCGCTCGGTGTCGGGTGCGCCCGGCGTGGGCTTGAAGCGGCCCCAGTAGAACGGCAGCGTCGCGGTGTTGAACACGTCGAGCCACAGCTCGGCCAGACCCGCGTCGACGGCATCGGCGTCGCCGTTGGCCAGGCCCACGAGGTCGAAGCCGATGTTGCCGATCCCGAACGCGTGCCGGACCTGCTCGACGGTGACCTCGGCGTCGGCCAGCGGAGCGCCGTCGGCGCCGCGGACGGTCACCGCGGTCTCGCGGATCCGGTGCCGCAGCGCGGGCTCGACGGGCGGACCGGACACGATCTGGGGCACGGGCATGGACGGACGCTATCGGCGCCCCCGAACGACGAACGCCCGGGCCGGTCCTGGCGGACCGACCCGGGCGTCGACGTACCGGCGGGCTCAGATCACTTCAGGTCGAAGCGGTCCAGCTCCATGACCTTGACCCACGCGGCGGCGAAGTCGTTGACGAACTTCTCGGTCGCGTCCGAGCTGGCGTAGACCTCGGCGATCGCGCGCAGCTGCGAGTTGGAGCCGAAGACCAGGTCGACCGCGGTGGCGGTCCACTTGGTCCGGCCGCCCTCGAGGATCTCGAAGACGTTCTCCGCCTCGGCCGACGCCTTCCACTCCCGGCCGGGGGTGAGCAGCTCGACGAAGAAGTCGTTCGAGAGCACACCCGGACGCGAGGTGAGTACGCCGTGCGCGGAGCCGCCGTGGTTGGCGCCCAGCGCCCGCAGACCGCCGACGAGGACGGTCATCTCGGGGGCGGACAGGTCGAGCATGTAGGCCTTGTCGACCAGCAGCAGCTCGGGCTGGAGCTTCTCGCCGGCGCGCAGGTAGTTGCGGAAGCCGTCGGCGCGCGGCTCCAGCACCGCGAACGACTCCACGTCGGTCTGGTCCTGCGACGCGTCGGTGCGGCCCGGGTGGAAGGGCACCTCGATGGAGACGCCGGCGTCGCTCGCGGCCTTCTCGACCGCGGCGGTGCCGCCGAGGACGATCAGGTCGGCCAGCGAGATCTGGGCGCCGTCGGCGTTGAACTCGGCGCGGATCTCCTCGAGCCTGTCCAGCACCGCGGCGGTGCCCTCGTTGACCGCCCAGTCCTTCTGCGGCGCGAGCCGGAGCCGGGCGCCGTTGGCGCCGCCACGGCGGTCGGTGCCGCGGAAGCTCGCCGCGGCCGCCCAGGCGGTCGTGACCAGCTGCGCGGTCGAGAGGCCCGAGTCGAGGAGCCTCGACTTCAGGGTGGCGATGTCGGCGTCGTCGACCAGCGCGCCCTCGACGGCCGGGACCGGGTCCTGCCACAGCTGCGGCTCGGCGACCCAGGGGCCGAGGTAGCGGGCGATCGGGCCCATGTCGCGGTGGAGCAGCTTGTACCACGCCTTGGCGAAGGCGAGCTCGAACTCCTCGGGGTGCTCCATGTAGTAGCGCGAGATCTTCTCGTACGCCGGGTCGAACCGGAGCGCCAGGTCGCTGGTGAGCATCGTCGGCTTGCGCTTCGGCGAGTCCGGCGCCGGGCCGAGCACGATCTCCTCGGCGTCCTTGGCCACCCACTGGTTGGCGCCGGCGGGACTCTGCTCGAGCTCCCACTCGTAGCCGAACAGGATCTGGAAGAAGTCGTGGTCCCAGCGCACCGGGTTGGGCGTCCAGGTGACCTCGAGCCCGGAGGTGATGGCATCGGCGCCCTTGCCGGTGCCGTAGGTGCTCTTCCAGCCCAGGCCCTGCATCTCCAGCGGGGCGGCCTCGGGCTCGGGGCCGACGCTCTCGGCCGGGCCGGCGCCGTGGGTCTTGCCGAAGGTGTGGCCGCCGGCGATGAGCGCGACGGTCTCCTCGTCGTTCATCGCCATCCGGCGGAACGTCTCGCGGATGTCGCGCGCCGAGGCGACCGGGTCGGGGTTGCCGTTGGGGCCCTCGGGGTTGACGTAGATCAGGCCCATCTGGACCGCGCCGAGCGGGTTGGCCAGGTCGCGGTCGCCGCTGTAGCGCTCGTCGCCCAGCCAGGTGTCCTCGGGGCCCCAGAAGATCTCCTCGGGCTCCCACACGTCCTCGCGGCCGAAGCCGAAGCCGAAGGTCTTGAAGCCCATCGTCTCCATCGCGACGTTGCCGGCGAGGACGATCAGGTCGGCCCACGAGATCTTCCGGCCGTACTTCTGCTTGACCGGCCACAGCAGCCGGCGGGCCTTGTCGAGGCTGACGTTGTCGGGCCAGCTGTTGAGCGGGGCGAACCGCTGGGCGCCGTCGCCGGCGCCGCCGCGGCCGTCGTAGATGCGGTAGGTGCCGGCCGAGTGCCAGCTCATCCGGATGAAGAGGCCGCCGTAGTGGCCGAAGTCGGCCGGCCACCAGTCCTGCGAGTCGGTCATGACGGCCGCGACGTCGGCCTTGAGGGCGTCGACGTCGAGCTTCTTGAACTCTTCGGCGTAGTCGAAGTCCGACCCGAGCGGGTTGCCCGCAGGCGAGTGGACGTGGAGCACGTCGAGCGGGAGCTGGTTGGGCCACCAGTCCTTGTTGGTGTGCGGCGAGGAGGCGTGCGGCGTCGGCGAGTCGATCGCCGGGCTCTCGCTCTCGCTGCCGTGCGCACCGTCGTGCATCACGGGGCAACCCTCGGTCGCCTTGCGGTCGGCGCCCTGCGGGTCGTTGCTCTCGGTCATGTGCTTCCTTCCGGCGTATCTATCGGGTGGGGGCGGTCGAGCAGTCGGGGCACAGGCCCCAGTAGGTGACCTCGGCCTCGTCGATGACGAAGCCGTGGTCGTGGGAGGCGGTCAGGCACGGCGTGTGGCCGACGGCGCAGTCGACGTCGGCGATGGTGCCGCAGGAGCGGCAGACCAGGTGGTGGTGGTTGTCCCCGACCCGCGACTCGTAGCGCGCGACCGAGCCGGCCGGCTCGATCCGGCGTACGAGCCCGGCGTCGGTGAGCGCCCGCAGGCCGTCGTAGACGGCCTGGTGGGAGACGTCGGGGAGCTGGCGGCGTACGGCGCCGATGAGCGACTCGGTGTCGGCGTGCGGGAGGTCGTGGACGGCAGCTAGTACGGCGAGCCGGGACCGCGTCACCCGCAGTGCGGAGGCGCGCAGCAGCTGCTCGAGCTCTGCTTCGGTGGGCACGTCGCCACTCTGGTCCCTTTTCTTGAACGAGTCAAGAACGGTTCTTGCGGCGAGCCGTCAGCAGCCGGTCGTCGGCGACGTGGCCGGCCTGGTCCTCGTTGACGGCCGCGACGTGCACGACCGCGTCGCCGACGTTGACGAGCGGGGCGCGGTTGAGGCCGACGACCACGCCGGCGCGGTCGGCGTGGACCAGCCGGACCCGGCGGCCGAGCGTGTCGCTGATGCCGCCGAGCCGGTCGCCCTCGGAGACCAGGTCGCCGAGCCCAACGTCGAGCTGCAGGATCCCGCTGCCGCGGGCCCGCACCCAGGCGCTCGCCCGGGAGACCATCGGCGGCGGGGGCGGCTCGACCTCGGCCTCCGCCGGCAGCATCTCGAGCGCGGCGAGGACCCGCTGGATGCCGGCGACGCCCACCTCGATCGACTCCTCGTCGAAGCGCAGCGCCTCGCCCGACTCGTAGACCAGCACGCGGGCGCCGACCGACCGGGCCGCCTGCCGCAGCGAGCCGTCGCGCAGCGACGCGTGCAGCGCGACCGGGGCGCCGAAGGCGAGCGCGAGCGCGCGGGTCTGCGCGTCGTCGAGGTCGGCCCGGATCTGGGGCAGGTTGGCCCGCCGGTCGGCTGCGGTGTGCAGGTCGATGCCGACCGAGCACTTGGCGACGACCTCGGCCATGAAGAGGTGGGCGATCCGAGCGGCCAGCGAGCCGCGGGCCGAGCCCGGGAACGACCGGTTGAGGTCGCGCCGGTCGGGCAGGTAGCGGTCGCCGGACAGGAAGCCGAGCACGTTGACGACCGGTACGGCGACCACGGTGCCGCACAGGGTCTTGGGGTCGAGCAGGCCGAGCATCCTGCGAATCACCTCGACCCCGACGACCTCGTCGCCGTGGATCGCGGCGTTGATCCAGATCGCGGGACCGGGCTCGCGGCCGTGGACGACCTGCACCGGGATGCTCACGTCGCCGCCGGTCACCAGGCGCGTCAGGGGCAGCTCGACCGACTTGCTGGCGCCGGCCCGGACGCGCACGCTGCCGATCGCGAAGGACTCACGCGCCATCGGGGCGTCTCCGGTTGGATCGGCGCACCTCGCGCGGGGGCCGGCCGCCGCGGTAGGACGCGGCCGCGTCCACGACGTACCCCTGCCGGAGCGCCTCGCGGCCGACCAGCATCCGGAAGCCCATCTCGTCGCGTCGGGTCAGGGTGACCTCGGCGGGCACGACCCGGTCGAGCAGGCGCAGCTCGAGCAGCACCACCAGTCGCTCCTGCACGTGGCCCGACGAGCTGCGCACCGCGCGCCGGTCGTGGACCGGCACCTCGGCCTGCACGGCGTCGTCGGCGCTGCGCTGCCACGGGTGCACCTCGAAGCGCACCCAGTCGGCGCCGTCGCGCTCGAACTCCTCGACTCCGAAGGCGTGCAGCGAGGAGGTCCGTGCGCCGGTGTCGACCTTCGCCTTCATCCACTCGACGCCCACGCTCGGGAGGCCGACCCACTCGCGCCAGCCGACGACGCTGGTTAGATGAGAGTCCGACATGTCCCCTATCCAAGCAGGGATCCACTGTGAAGCTGGCCATCCTCTCTCGGGCGCCGCGTTCCTACAGCACCCAGCGGCTGCGCGCCGCCGCGGTCGACCGGGGGCACACGGTGAAGGTGCTCAACACGCTCCGGTTCGCGATCGACCTCTCCGAGGACGAGCCCGACCTGATGTTCCGCGGCAAGCGGCTCTCCCTGTACGACGCGGTGCTGCCGCGCATCGGCAACTCGATCACCTACTACGGCACGGCGGTGGTCCGGCAGTTCGAGCGGATGGACGTCTACACGCCCAACACCGCCAACGGGATCACCAACAGCCGCGACAAGCTGCGCGCGATGCAGATCCTGTCGCGGCACGGGATCGCGATGCCGTCGACGGCGTTCGTGCGCAACCGCGCCGACGTGATCCCGGCGATCGAGCGGGTCGGCGGCGCGCCGGTCGTGCTCAAGCTCCTCGAGGGGACCCAGGGCATCGGCGTGATCCTGGCGCCGGACATCAAGGTCGCCGAGGCGATCATCGAGACGCTCCAGTCGGCCCAGCAGAACGTCCTGATCCAGAAGTTCATCAAGGAGTCGAAGGGCCGCGACATCCGCGCGCTGGTCGTCGGCGACCGGGTGGTCGCCGCGATGCGGCGTACCGCCAACGGCGACGAGTTCCGCTCCAACGTCCACCGCGGCGGGTCGGTCGCGCGGGTCGACCTCGATCCGGAGTTCGAGCGCACCGCCGTGCGCGCCACCCAGATCATGGGCCTCAAGGTCGCCGGCGTCGACATGCTCGAGGGCGACGACGGGCCGCTGGTGATGGAGGTCAACTCCTCCCCCGGCCTGGAGGGCATCGAGACCGCCACCAAGCTCGACGTGGCCGGCGCGATCATCGACTACATCGACAACCAGGTCGCCTTCCCGCAGATCGACGTGCGCGAGCGGCTGGCCGTCTCGACCGGGTACGGCGTCGCGGAGCTGGTCGTCCACGGCGACGCGGAGCTGGTCGGCAAGACGATCGAGTCCTCCGGCCTGCGCGAGCGCGACATCACCGTGCTGACGCTCCACCGCGGCACCGGCGTGATCCCCAACCCGTTCGCCACCCACGTGCTCGAGGCCGAGGACCGGCTGCTGTGCTGGGGTCGCCTGGAGGAGATGCGCTCGATGATCCCCGAGCGCCCCCGCCGCCGGCCGCGGGTCAAGAGGCTGCCGAAGAACCCGATCCCGGAGGCGGACGCCGCGGCGGGGTAGCGCCGAGCAGCCGGCGTACGCCCTACTTCCAGACCTGCGAGGCGACCCGGCGGAAGTTGCCGCCGAGGATCCCGGCGACGGTCTCGGCCGGGTAGCCCCGGTCCACCAGCGCCTGCTCGACGCCCAGCGTGGTCTCGGGCTCGATGAACTGGACGACGCCCCAGCGGGTGTACTCCTCGGTGAAGATCTCCGGGTTGGCCTCGACGTCGGCCTGGAGGTCCTCGGCGTCGAAGGAGTAGTCGCTGCCGATGCCGACGTGCTCGGGGCCGACCAGCTCGACGGCGTACTCGATGTGCGCGAGGTAGGCGTCGAGGGTGGCGGTGTTCTCGCCGAGGAAGATGCCGATGCCCGGGATGCCGATGACGCCGCCGGTGGCGGCGCACTCCCGCGCCTGCTCGTCGGTGATGTTGCGCGGGTGGTCCCACAGGCCGCGCATCGCGGAGTGGGAGTAGATCATCGGCCTCTCGGAGGCCTCCGAGAGACCCAGCCCGGTGCGGACGCTGGTGTGCGACCCGTCGACGAGCATGCCGACGGCGTTCATCTCCCTGACCAGGTCGCGACCCCAGGCGGTCAGGCCGGTGTCGTCCTTCTCCAGGCAGCCGACGCCGGCCTTGTTGGCCAGGTTGTAGCTCGGGCCGAGGGAGCGTACGCCGAGGTCGTAGAACTCCTGCACCATGCCGAGGTCGCCCTCGAGGGGGTTGGAGCACTCGAGGTCGAAGGCGACGACCACCTGGCCGGCCGCGTGCGCGGCGTCGATCTCGGCGACCGAGCCGACCATCGCCAGCCGCGGGTGCGCGTCGATCGCGGCCCGGAAATCCCGCGCGTAGCCGACCGACTCCTCGCGGGAGTGCGGCTGGTAGCCGACGTTGACGCACACGTAGGCGCCGCCGGGCCGATCGAAGCGGAGCACGTCGCTCACGTCCGCCTCCAGGGTGAGGGGCAGGCAGGCGTGCTGCTCCCAGAACAGGCGGGGCGCTTCGCTCTCCACGGCGGGACCTCCAGTCAGTCGTTGGCGACACCCTACGGCGGCCCGGCTTCGGCGTACCGGCAGACTGGCGGCATGCGCGCGACCACACTCCACGCCCCGCTCGACATCCGCTACACCGAGGTCCCCGACCCGACGATCACCCGGCCCACCGACGCCGTCGTCAAGGTGGTGTCGTCCTGCATCTGCGGCTCGGACCTGTGGAGCTACCGCGGCGAGAACGGCCCGATCGACGAGCCCTTCACGATCGGCCACGAGTGCCTCGGCGAGGTCGTGGCGCTCGGCAGCGAGGTGACCTCGTTCAAGGTGGGCAACTTCGTCATCGTGCCGTTCGTCCACGGCGACAACACCTGCCCGCACTGCCGGGCCGGCTTCCAGTCCGCCTGCCAGAACGTCGGGTTCACGGTCTCGGGCCAGGCGGAGTACGCCCTGGTCACCGAGGCCGAGGGCTCGATGGTCAGGACCGAGCGCCCCGGCGACGACCTGCTCCCCTCGCTGCTGACCCTCACCGACGTGATGGCGACCGGCTGGCACGCGGCGGTCATGTCCGGCGTTCGGCCCGGCGGCACGGTGGCGGTCGTCGGCGACGGCGCGGTCGGGCTGTGCGGCGTGCTCGCCGCCTCGGTGATGGGCGCCGAGCGCGTGATCGCGCTCTCCCGCCACGAGGACCGGCAGAGGCTCGCCACCGACTTCGGCGCCACCGACCTGGTCGCGGCCCGCGGCGAGGAGGGCGAGGCCGAGGTGCTGGAGCTGACCAAGGGCATCGGCGCCGACGCCGTCCTCGAGTGCGTCGGCACCGACCAGGCGATGAAGACCGCCTTCAAGGTCGCGCGGCCGGGGTCGACGGTCGGCTTCGTCGGCGTACCCCACGGCGTGGAGCTGCCCGTGCGCCGGATGTTCCAGAGGAACATCGGCCTGGCCGGCGGGATGGCGCCCGTACGCCGCTACCTGCCCGAGCTGCTCGACCTGGTGCTCGCCGGCCGGATCGACCCGGGCAGGGTCTTCGACAAGACGCTGCCGGTCGAGGAGGTCGCCGAGGGCTACCGCGCGATGCACGAGCGCACCGCGATCAAGGTGCAGCTGACCTACTGATCCCGGTCAGACGTTCTGGTCCTGCTCCCACCACGGCTTGCTCAGCAGCGGCTCGTCGTCGTCCTCCTCCGGCCGGCGACCGATCTCGCTCGCGGCCCAGCGGAAGAAGATGATGAAGAACATCGGGAGCGCGACCACCTCGGTGAGCGCGAGCATCGCCGCGCCGGCCACGTGGGCGTCCCAGTTGGAGTCGCTGGCCGTGCCGGCGTAGAACCCGCCGGCGAGCTTGACCGAGGTCGTCATCACCAGGATGCCCGGGATGGCGTCGAAGAGGCCGTCGGCGAAGGCGAAGAGCAGCCGCATCGGGTAGGTCATCCAGTCGGGGAGGATCTCCGCGCCGAGCATCGGCAGCGCCGACAGACACCCGACCACGAGCATCAGCAGGTAGACCAGGTCCATCACCCGGCCGTCGCGCACCGCCGCCCCGAGCAGCGGGCTGAAGAAGGTGCCGGCGAGGGTCGCCGTCGCGAGCAGCGCGGCGACGACGGGGAAGCTCAGGGTCTGGACGACGCGGCCGTGCAGCACCCGGTCGAGACGGCGTACGCCGTCCGGCGAGAGCGCGGCGCGGGCCAGGCCGACCGGGTCGCCCAGCGCCAGGAACACCGGGCTGATCGAGAGCAGCAGGGTCAGGCTGGCGGCCACCGCCCATAGATGGTGCCGCTGGGCGGGCTCGAGCGGGAGGGTGGCCCCGACGATGCTGCCCAGCCCGAGCACGACGAAGCACGCCGTGCGCCACCACGGCCAGCCGTGGCCGCGCCGGCGGGCCGCCCGGAGCCCGGCGGCGTACGCGACCAGCAGGACCGCGGCGAGGACGACAGGCACCCGGCGAGCGTACGTCCGGCCCGCCTACGCGCCGCGGCCGGGGGCCGCGTCGAGGAGCGGACCGAGTCGCTCCAGCTCCTCGAGATGCACCTGCGTCAGCGCCTCGAGCGTGTGCTCGCCGTCCCGCGTGAGGCGCAGCTGCACGCGTCGAGCGTCCTGGGGGCTTCGGAACCGCTCGACGAGCCCCAGATGCTGAGTCCGGTCGACGAGCTCGCTGGCGGTGTGGTGGCGCACCAGGAGGGCCTCCGCAACCTCCCCGACGCTGGGTCCACCCTCGGTCAGGCTGCCTCTTACGGCCAGCAGCAGCTGGTGCTGAGCGTGCGTGAGCCCGTGCTCCTCCGCGGCCTGCCGGCTCCACTGGTCGAAGCGACGCAACGCGTTGCGGAAGGCGAGCAGGCGCTGGTACTGCGCATCGGTGGGCACACCCCTACGATAATATGTCGTAATACGACATGTCTCGAAGAGCACCCAGACCGTCCGTCCCGGAAGGATCGCCTCGCCCTTGTCCTCGTCCGCTGACACCCAGCCACCCATCCCCGTCCGCGATGTCCGGCATCTCGGCGACTTCACCGTCACGCCACGGACCATGCTCATCACCGGGCTGGCCCTTCCGATCGGTGCGGCGGCGGCACTCGCGGCCTGGTGCCTGCTCCGACTGATCGGTCTGATCACCAACGCGGTCTTCTACCGGCGCACCTCCACCGCGCTCGTCGCTCCCGGCGGCGGCCACCACCCGTGGTGGCTGGTGCTGCTCGCGCCCATCGTGGGCGGCCTGGTGATCGGGATCATGGCGCGCTACGGCTCGGAGAAGATCCGTGGTCACGGCATGCCGGAGGCGATCGAGGCCATCCTCCTCGGCGGCAGCAAGATCCAGCCCCGAGTCGCGATCCTCAAGCCCGTCTCCTCGGCGATCGCGATCGGCACCGGAGGCCCGTTCGGCGCCGAGGGCCCGATCATCATGACGGGGGGAGCCGTCGGATCTCTGCTGGCGCAGCTGCTCCACCTGACCGCGGACGAGCGCAAGACCCTCCTGGTCGCGGGCTCCGCGGCCGGCATGGCGGCAACCTTCAACTCGCCCCTGGCCGCCCTGCTGCTCGCCGCCGAGCTGTTGCTGTTCGAGTGGCGCCCGCGGAGCCTCGTCCCGGTGTGTGGCGCGGTCGTGGTCGGCACCATCCTGCGTCACCACATGCTCGGCGCCGGACCGGTCTTCCCGGTCACCGCGGCCCTGCACCTGCGTGACGTCGACTACGCGTTGTGCGTCGTCTCCGGCATGCTCGCGGCCCTGCTCGCCGTGGTGGCCACCGTGCTGGTCTATGCGTCCGAGGACGCCTTCCGGCGACTGCCCGTGCACTGGATGTGGTGGCCCGCCATCGGCGGCATGGTGATCGGAGTCGGTGGCCTGGTCGTGCCGCAGGCGCTCGGGGTGGGCTACGACGTGATCGGCGCCGAGCTGACCGGCAGCATCGGCCTCGGCCTCGTCGTCGGGATCCTGGTCGTCAAGACGATCATCTGGTCGCTCTCCCTCGGGTCGGGCACCTCCGGCGGCGTACTCGCGCCGATGTTCATGATCGGCGGTGCCCTCGGCGCGCTCGAGGCGCACATCTTCCCCGCCGTCGGCCCGGGCTTCTGGGCACTGATCGCGCTCGCCGGCGTGCTCGGCGGCGTGATGCGCTCCCCCGTCACGGGCGTGGTCTTCTCCCTCGAGCTGACCCACAGATGGGACGCGCTCCTGCCGGTGATGATCGGCTCGCTGACCGCCTACGGCGTCTCCGCCATGATGCTCAAGCGGTCGGTCCTCACCGAGAAGATCGCGCGCCGCGGCTACCACCTCAGCCGCGAGTACGACGTCGA
>Ga0131853_10011214_pt1 | contig 16389 bp, 13 predicted proteins | sample TergutLab28metaG_FD_92764 | JGI IMG/M metagenome (GOLD analysis project Ga0131853, IMG submission 92764) | Labiotermes labralis P1 segment gut microbial communities from Petit-Saut dam, French Guiana - Lab288 P1 (version 2) (version 2) | ecosystem: Host-associated > Arthropoda: Insects >...
ATGCAGTAACATACGTCTTGTTCTCCTGAATATGGGCATAATGATGCCCGAAACTTGTTGAGAAATTGTTAAAAATAAACATCTAACTGTTGCATCTTGTTGGTTTTCTCTCTCACTCCACAATTTGCTCACGATGCACGGTCACAGAAACCTAAAAAATGGTTCCAACATTACAGTCAAATAGGGGACAATATATTACACAATGCTCCATGTGAAATTAGTAAAACCTTCAGGAATGAAAAAGGAGAGTATAGGAGAAGATAACATCAATGGGCTTGAAACAAACAGTAAGAACAAAAACAAACTCACATAGGAACATACACTGATTTAGAAGCACCTGAAGAAAAAGGAAGCTGCTCCTATCTACCAGGTTGCACAGAACCACAGTCTAGAAGACCATAAACTCAAATGACTTATTCTGCCCATGCCTTTGGATGAAACGATGATATTCTAATGTCAAACTCCGTGCATGTGTATACATACACACTGTCTTCCAGGTTTTCCAAAGTGATGTACTTTTACTCCCACTAGATCCAAATTATACTGAGATAATATTCCTGCTGCCACTTCAACTCTTTCTTGACATTTCACGTTCCAAATGTCATACTCAGTTTTCTTCTGAGGTTGTACCAAAAATCCATCCACATCCAGAGCTTTATGTATCCCTTCACAATATGCTATTTTTATGTGGAGAAGGGTCAGCAGCTTCAATCAAAACTCTGACAACAAGGTATCACCCCTTCTTCACAGTCTGCAAGTGTTCATTGAATATATTCACAGTGACCAGCTATATATGGTCATCCCCTACATACAGAACCCAAGAACATGCCATATTATGGTGGCATGGAACTCATTTAACAATGTCACCAGAAGCACCACTTCACATAAATACTTATCTGTTGCTGACAGCAGACACCCATGTCACACTCTAAACGTATTAAACTTCTGAAATAAAAAACTGATGTCTTTAATCCTCTGAAACAAGGAATTCTTGTGAGATTTGAGGCCCTCACAACGGTATTATTGAAGATCCAAGACTTCTGGGATGTTATGCCATACTGACTACTAAACAATACAAATGTTTTGAAAGACTGTAATGCTGTCATCTTCAGGGACAAGCACTCCACAGCCTTCGTAGAGTGCTTGACCCTGAAAAAGAATGCCCTATTATCCCTTGCAACATTGGTAACTACTTACCAGTCCATAAAAGCATAACATCCTACACAACCTGGATCCACAAAAAATTAATCTAAATTAAATCTTACATAAAACACACTGAGTCTCCTTTACACATTTACGAGGGGGTACAGATAAGTCCTTAGCCTGGCCTACTTCCCGATGTCGTAGGATGGAATCGATAGTGTTGTTGGAAAGAGGGGTCTGTTCATGTGCTGAATTGCAAGTCTTTTCTTGTTACAGAGGCTGAAAGGAAGCATGTCAGGCAACACACGCAATTTCAACAACATAGAGATGTGAGCTGTTATCAAGTTTTTTTTTTGCAAGGCAAGGCGCCAAAGGAAATTCACTCTATTCTGATAGAAACTTTAGGGGAACATGCACCATCATACATCACCATCAAAAACTGGGTGGCTCAGTTTAAACATGGGGATTTTTCCACCTGTGATGCACCTCATCCTAGATGACCCAAAACAGTGAGCACTCCGGAGATTATTGATCAAATTCATGAGCTAATCTTGGAAGACCACCAGATTTCGGCTAAATCAATAACTGAGCAACTGGGCATCTCACGTGAGCAGGTTGGGTCCATCATTCATGAAGATTTGGACATGCAGAAGCTCTCTGTGAAGTGGGTCCCAAAATGCCTGAACATGGATCAAAAACATCAATGGTGCCAGTTGTCTGAACAACTTTTGGAATTTTTTCAGCGCAATCCAAATTATTTCCTGTCGTGATTGGTGACCATGGACAAAACCTAGTTATATCACTATGACCTGGAGACAAAGCAACAATCAATGGGGTGGTGGCATAGGGGCTCACCCCTCCCAAAAAAATTCCAAGTGCAAAAATCTGCTGGAAAAGTTCTCGCCTCGATTTTTTGGGATCAAGATGGCATTCTCCTCATTGATTATCTTCCAAAGGGCCAAACTATCAATGCGGAGTATTACTTATATCTAATGGTGCAATTGAAGGACATTTTGAAGGAAAAGTGCCGCGGGAAGTTCACCAAGGGGGTCTTGTTCTTGCACAACAATGCCCCGGCTCACCAGGCACTTTCAACACAGAAGAAACTGGCCTACCTAGGCTTCCAATGTCTTGATCACCCACCCCAGTCTCTGGAACTGGCCCCATCAGACTACCACCTGTTCCCTGGACTGAAAAAACAATTGAAAGGTCACCATTTTTCGTCTGACGCGGAGGTCATTGCTGCTGTGGAGACCTGGTTGGACGGACAACCTTCTGAATAGTTTTTGAGTGGCTTGCAAAAGTTAGAGCAACGGGCTAAGAAATGTATTGAGCTTTGTGGGGGATATGTCGAATAAACCCCGAGTTTGGTTGCTGTAGCATGTTTCATTCCTGGTCGGGCTAAGGACTTATCAGCACCGCCTTGTACATCAGTTAATGCTGTTTAGCACAACAGACTGTTTATTCTGACAGTCACAAAAAACAAAAGGGTATAAATTATGACAAAATTTGGAGATTTTAAATATTGAAATATTTGATGCCTATAGCAACCACTGTGCCAGAGTTAAACAACCACAACTATCTATCCCCATGATTATATTACAAGTTCTGCCAAATACCAGCATCAGAACAGAGGGTGTCCACGAGGCACAAAATAAAAATAATGGTTGGTACAGATAATTTATTTTCAAACCACAACTCTAAAAACCTTACATTTTAAAGAATTTAGATTATGTAAAGCTACAACTCAGTACTGTTTGCAACAGCAAGATCAGCATTACTGATGCAGGCAGATGCAGTACATATATTTCAAGTTCAAGACTTTCAGCTGTTTCTAACTTGATATGTCTGAAAGCAGAGAAGTCATATGAGCAACCAAATGGAAAAAGAAACAGGCATGCACATGTAAATTCATGTACAAGGCAAATATACATATCCACTTTGCTGTATTAAGAAATGTCTGTTATTAAAAATCAAGCTACCAATGTCAATAAGAACACATTTCAAACTTTAAGCTGATGTGTTCCATTAAACTTCAGCAGTCATAGGGCGAGCAAATGTTTGCTGCCTGATCACATTCAGTGTAGAACAAAGTCTTGTAAAATGTTTACATACAAAAGAGACATCAGACATTCTTACTAAGGAGTATGTCCTTCATGTATCCTCCTCCACTAAGCTTCTGTAATTGTCTTTTCATTACGACTTCATTCACATTTTTACTTCAAAAGCCAAACAGACATTACACAATATCTTACCAATATTTACCACATAGTTTATGAAAACAGAAGTCTTCTTTATTCATACTGAAAGAATTAAAATTCAGTTAGATAAACAATCATAAATAGGTGATTTTTTACTCTGATGGTCCGGACAATAAGTACACAGTAGTCATTCTGAATAAACATTCATGAATATTAAGATTTACAGTCTTCTGAAATGTGAAACTGTGTAGTTTGGTAGACAGCTACCAACACATCTGATAAACTCACTGCAGTTTCATTGGTACCTATCTATTACTACACTACTTTGTGTCATAACTCAGAAAATCATAATCACACTACACTCCAACATCATAACCTCAAATTTCTTACATTAATGAATATCTTTTTGTTGAGACAGTAATGCAAAACGTTTTAGAAACAAAAGCAGCATTATAGACAGCAGAGTCAAGAAACAAGTAGCAGTGGTTTCATTTCATTACTGCTGTTACCGAATACCCTATTAACAAAAATGATCCAATGACAACATTGCAACCAGGGTAATACCAAGTTACTTTACACAAAAATTCAGAATGTGAATGACTACTTCCATTATCAAAGCCCCAAAGTTCTTCAATGTGAAATGTCCATCATCTTTCAGTAAATGCGAATTCAGGCACAATCAAATGTTGCAGAACATAATAGATACTACTGTGATCAAAACAAATGTCAACATAGCACATTAGTAACAGAAGTTATTAAGGTAATGGTTGTTTAGGATTTAAAGCCACATAGCCAGGTAGATAAGATATTAGTGGGTGAAGAAACTTCTCCCCCCAATCTTAATTTCAATACATCAACCAACAAACCACTTAATAAAATCCAAATCATACAATATGATCCATGACATGACTCCCTGAGGAAGGCACCCTGGTGCTGAAACATGTAGGAGTTTGACACTTGTCATGAATGATTTCTATTTTGTTGTATTTTGTTGGTTGAAATACTGAACATAAGAATACACAGTATGAGTAACATAAAATTCTCCCTCCAAGTTCAGTTTCACTCTGAAGACAGAAGCAGCAAGTTCTTCCAAAACACTGATACCTATCTATCAGACCACATGCATCATATACCAGAACCCCATACTCTTAATATTCAGCACTGTGTGAATTCATATTTCAATGTAAATTTAGTTTCTGTGCATACTATTGTTATCCAATACCATCAACAACAGAGTGGCTCCAGTCAAAATGATCGCAATCATGACATTTGCTCAAAAGAAATTCTTTTCACCTAATCTGTGGCGAAGCTTGTGAGTGGTGGACCCTTAGTCATATTAAACCTTCAGAATAAAATGTTTATACTTCCAGTATAAATTTGCCTTTGTAAAAGTGGAGCATATTTTCAAGCTTTCTGTTTCAAGTCATATGTAAAGAGGCATGTAAATGCCCTTGTAGTCATTGTGCAGTGAACATGAACTTTAAGAAAGCAAAGCTTAGTATCATAATGCCACATTAAACAAAGATGATAAGATGTCACTATACAGGAGTTCTGTTGACTTTTAAAATTTTTATATAGTGATGAAGTTTCCACAGAAATTAATACATTAAAAATTAAAAACTGTCATTATACACAACTTAATGAAGCTGAAGAAGTAAATACAAATTACTCTCAAAGTTTGTACCAACAGCAGAGCAATTATAACATTATCACATAAAATAAAACTGCTCATTAGCTAACCAAAATTTGCTGTACCTAACATCTCAGAAGCCAGATCTGTTCCAAAAGTGTCCCATACCTTTCTTGCTGTAGGTTATTTTAGGGCAGATTTTTGCAATTTCTTTAATAACAATACTAATATAAAAGACAAAACATCAAAAAACAGAAATACTGTTAAACAATGAATTAGTAAGGTTGCGAAAGGAACCACTCTTGTAGTCTAATCAAGATACTATCCCAGCATGTGCCTGGAGGAAATGAGTAACACCACAAAACCCTCAGTCCAGATTGTCCCAGCCAAGATTTGAAGTAGGCACTTCCAGAATACAAGTAAAAAGCAATCCTAAGGTATATATTAAATATATCTCACGTAATTAACAATGCCCTACATAATCATTAAGTTACCAGCACTTGTATCTACAGTGGCAAATTACATAAGGACAAACTCAAACACAAAGTATGCACAATTGATTCACTGTTGTCACTATTTTGTCTACCTCCTGCAATGCCCTTGGTGTAAGTGACCAGCTGAGCGCTTATGTCACACTTAATTTCTATAGAAACCATCAGACAGTGGCAGTTGCATGAAAATCTGACTTACTTATGACAGAAACATCTGATAGCAACAGACAAATGAAATTATGAGCTATGTACACTAGTAACACCAGATGGCAGTGGTGGAAACCAACAGAAATCTGATTTACTAATCTAGTACCAACAGATGGCAGGGGTAGAAACAAATAAAAATCCCTAGTTACTTACACTAGCACCACCAGATGGCAACCCATGAATATTATGATACATCATCATATGATAAGGCCATATCTAGTTATTTTATACTTACACGAACATATCTTTCACAAAAGCTACTATTGAAAGACCAGTCTGTATAGGTAATCTTAGAACCCCATATTGCAACGAGCTTTAGGTTACCAAACTGATATCATCAACACAAGGAAATGCAGTAGTATAAAAGTGAGAAGCCTCCAAGAGCCAAACACATACAAATCATATGCTGATACCATAAGGTTTCTGTTCCATATTAACCTAGAAAATGTATGCCAAAAGTGTGTATGATACACAATGTTCACTTTAAGGAAATGTACAAATTCTTATCTGAAAATTATGGTCCAAAGTACAGCTAGAATTTCAAGCAAAGTCATAGATAATGTCCTCAAACAAGCACCTGATCTCAATTTGGTCAACATTGTGTCCCTTTCAAGCCTGAAACTTGCCTACATAATATTAAAAATTATATTCCTACCCCACAAAAAACAATGTCTCCAATACAAATATCAGATGATGATGTATGTGGAGAAACAATCACTATTTATTCTGGGAAGCATACCAAACATATTAATGTATTCTGTGAGCAGAATGCACAGTTTATAAATTTCAAACAGTGGTACAAACAGTAACCACTGTGTTTTAAGGGTTAAAAGCTTTCACTGATGAATGACTTCTGCAAATTTAGGGAATATCCATCTGGTCCACACAGAACTATCTGATGCACACCGATAGACAAAAGAATGTGTGATTACACAAACAAATGTTTGATGATGTTACATCTAACCCAGACAATCAGAGTTCTGAAAATGCAATACAAACATAATACCATCTTTAAAAAATCCACTAGCCCACTGTCGCTGTCCATACAAATGTTTTTTTCTAAGTAACACTTACATGTTAAGGCCAGTGAATATAAAGTAATATAAATCGCAGTTTTACTGCGACAAAGTTCCAAACCAAAACCACTTATCTTTCTTTTAATGATTCTTTGCAACATGTGTGCAAGCACTATGGCCACAAGAAGTATAAGTCGAATGATATAATGAGTTAGAGAGACATGGTTGTATTTAATGCTCTTGGTGGTTGAAGGTGAAAAACAAGCAACACTTATAACATAATGAATAATGTACATGATGAAATGTGCTTCTCTGAAATTTAATGGTAGCATACAGAAGCTGGATATGCTCCATGACCAGGGAAAGCTCATAAAGCCATCTCACCTGTCAGTACTGAGCATGCATAATTCCTAATAACAACTTGCTGATTAACTGGACAAACATTGCTGGCAATGCAAAGAAATGATATTGGCTCAGTTAATAATCAGGTCCACAGCATGCCAAGATTCAACAAAGTGCACATGCAGGTCACTTGACATGTAAACAGAAGCGGATGCCTCCTGATCCACTACGCAGCAGAGGAAGATGACTGTCTGGGATAAGAAATCATGACAGACAAGTCATGTGTAAACCACATCCAGCCTGAAACTAACCAAGCTAAAAACAAAGGGCATATGTTACATGCACACACACACAGTATACAAATCTAATCATTTGGGATTTTGTACAGTACTAACATTGTGATGACATAATGTACCATGTACACAGTGCAAGGTACAAAACAGTCATGTGATCATTAACATACTAAATTTCAGTTCCTCTTCCTCACCTTTTGTTATGTCCCATAGTTTCACTCTCCTGTCAGCTCCCCCAGTGGCCAAAATACGATCCATTGGACTCCATTTCACAGCATTTACATCTCCATCATGTGCATCCTAACACAAATAAAAATGTGGCAATTACATGCTTAAGAAGATTATAAATAAAATAAACAATTTAACTGTATCTTTTCTTTAACATATAAAAAAGAAACAATAAATAGGACTGCTGATAATAAACCTGATAGTATATTTTCTGGAACATAGGTCCTGGTTTATAACTTTTCTTGTACTGACACTATGAGCTGTAGCTAAACCTTTCTCATACTAGAATAATGATGAAAGAGAGGTTCCTTAGAAACTAGAAAAACAATTTAGCTGCATTACAATATCCCTTTGATCTGGGAAGCCTGCAGACAACAAACTAATACACACAATTCGCTGCAGATGGTGGCACCAGTTTTGAACAGAATCACAATTAAAGCATGTGCATAACCTGCAGCAGGCAGAGAAGCCAAAAGTTTCAGGTTGTGATAATCACAAAACACTACTTTCTAGAGGAGGTTTTAGATTATAAGAGAAAGCTACTACAGTTCTATAACAAATACAAGTTATTTGTAATACATGCAAAGTACAGGTATGTTTCGTGTTCACTTCATACACATAAAATATTATATCTATACTCAGTGAATGTCATGGCTCCTAAACTAAACAGCAAAGCCAAAGTGTAAGCAGGAGAAAATAAGGTGAGCGGTGGGAACCAGACTCTTCAGTTTCATGTATCCTTTCATCACTGTCACATGGTGGGGCCAAATATAACCTTCATGCATTCATAACCTAACAGTATATTTAATGGTGTTTTCTTAAGAACAAAACATGGCAGGAATGAGAACAAAACACACTTTGTCAAATCTTGCATATTAACACACAAGGCACTTTCAGAGCAAGAAAGTGTGAAAGGCTATAAAGATTTTTTTGCCATAGTATACCACAGCAATATGGCAAGGAACCCAAATTGAAATCACCATGCACTCTTCAGGTACTGTCAATAAAATGTGGTAGAGTAGTGTTCACAGATACTTCACAGACATAAACTAACATATCTGCAATACTTCTATGTCAAAAATGTTTCCACTTCATATAATAAAACACTAATAGAAATCACACACTTTTTAAGAGATCCATTACTAAGTATTTTGGGTACACAGGTATAAATATTTTAGTGAACTTGCTGCCTCCATCTTCAGTATAAAAATAATGACAATAGATTCATCCAAATGTTGGTATGTATGTACCAGACTACACAGCATCACATCCCAGGAGAACATAATCTTAATGACCACAAAAATTCAAAAAAATTTCAGCCTTCCATACTGAACAGTGCACGTACTAAACCAATATCTAAACCTGGGGTTTACAATGCATTGGAATTACTAAAACAATTAATTCAGGAAGAAAATCCCATCAAGACAACCTCCAATGGAACAACCTTGACTCCAAATTTTCTTTAATTTGATAACAGCTCAGAAGGTAACCAAAAAGGTAAACAGATAAAACATGCTGCCTGATTACTATTATTATTTTTTATTTTATTTTATATATATTTTTCTTCTTCAGAAACTAAATGCCAAAGTCAGTTTTACAGAACTGGAAGACAAAACTCATCAAGTGGCATTAACAAGTTACAACTGCAAGACTGCAGTCTTAAACCTAACAGAAAGAACAGTGAATTATATACCTTGTACAATTATTGTGCTTCCTGTCTCATGAAAGGCCTGGAATTGAAAACTGAGCCAGATTTTTGATAAGAAACTCCATAGCATTCAAATATGTGCAAATACACAGGAAAAATCAAATAAACTACTTGAAGCTTTTGTACTAGGAGGTACTAAAAAGTGAAATTCGTTAGTCCTTCTATGTAAATATGACAGCGCAGATACAAGCCATAGCTGATTCCTGCTCAATCCTTGCCAATTCACTACTCATATACATCATGAAATCTGATGCCTCTGTCTACCTTGAAGCATGGGTTTTATACATAAAATCCAACAATCAATAACAAAACACTTACAAACTTCACTAAGGCTCTGTTTGGTACAGAAGTTACAATAAATGCTTCAGCAGCCGCAACATCTTTCAATCGATCGGGTGATATGGTGCGTGTATCCTTTGCAGCTTCTTCCAGTTCTTTCTGCAATTTGGCCTGCTTCTTCCTAGAACAAATACAACACTATTAGATGCTATATATCATTGGTGTTATGGACAAGGCATTAACTGACTTTTTATAAAAGTCGTATTCATAGCCCACCAAACTCTGTTGTTACTAATGTAATGATTTTTAATTGTATAAGCCTATAAATCATAAAGTAATATCTAGGCCTGTATACTCATTGACATAAAAAAATATATAAGTTTCCATTAATTATGAAGTCATTCTCATACAATCTAGCACACAGTAGTTAGTGACCATTCCCTTGAAATAAATGATATGTTCATTTGTAACTAAAAGGCACTGCCTATGCCAAACAGTCCACCCAAAAGTTAAGTTTCCTATTCAACAGCATACCAGAAGGCAAGTTAGTAGTTAAAATCCAAAAGGATTTGCAGTCATGCCCCATTATAAATATTTTTATAAATGGCAATGCAAGCAGAAATATTTCAAAACATTATAAGTACAAATCCATTCTCAATTTGTTGTACAGTTACCCACTGCTTCCACTGCTACTGTAGAGGCCACATACTACCACATACTACTGAATTAAATACTGGGATAAATGTGAATGGTGTGATGTAAACAGATGGAATTAGTAGTCATTTTCCAAACATGCCAGGTAGTATTTTACTTACAAGAAACATCCGCATAATACAGTTGAACTTGGTTATAACATCATGAAAGGATCTGAATACTTTGCGTAATTTTAAATGAGTGTCATTATAACAGGAGTATAACATTGTGGTTAACAGTGTGGAATTAATTGGTACCATAGAATGTCTGACATTACAGATGAAGCATTGCATCAACCCATGTTGTCATAACCAGGTTCAAAAGTATATGATTAAATATGAAATGAATGTAGCATATACAGCAGACAGAGGGCTGAAGATATTGTACCACCATACTAATAATACATCTGCTTGTTTGGATGCAGGTGTACTAGTCACAAGTACAATCAAGCACTACACACAACAAAATACAAGTCAAATGGAAACAGAAACTGATTGTTACATTGAAGATACCCAGTTCTTCTTCTTGACACTTCATGCACAGTCAGTTTTTTGTTACTGCATAACAAACCACGCACCTAAGTAACAAATTCATAAGCTGTATTGTCTGAAAGGAGTACAGGGTGCTTGCTGTATTCAAAGATATTTACTGCTTTATAAAATGACAGAACCACACAAAAAACCTGTGATCAGCTCAGTGTTGCATCTCCAAATGCTACTTCCATTAAGCCACAGCTTTCAGTCACTGACTTTCCACCAGTCTCCTTGCAACATTCACTCCAACATTCTTATATTCTTAATAAACATATGACAACAACACTCTGATTTTAAGCACTCACTACAAGTAAGTTTAGGTACAGAATGGGCTGTGAACATGTATGGACATCCAGTAACTTCACTAAAGTATGTTACATGTACTGGCTGCATCCTAGCTTGTTTGAACTCCAGCAGTTTGGAAACCTGCTCTGTCTCCACCATCAGGATCAATGTGTATACACATGTCAACCCTGTTGGTGGACAGAGGGGGAATGAGACAAATGCATGCACGTACATATTGTGTGCCTAAGTCAAACCTTCCATGCTTCTTCCTTACTGGTTTGCTGTTATCAAGCAAGATGGAGTCATAAACTGCTTGAACCCAAACAAAGAGGCACTACCCTCCATTGAAACTTCATTAACTATTCACAGTCAACAGGAAATCTCCACCAACACCACCATGAAAACCTCAAATCTCACAAAATCATTCAAGATAGATGCATTTCAAAGTACAGAAAGAACCATATATAATTTGCAACCCATTTCTATAAGGCTGTGTTGATGGTAAAATGCACTTAGCACAGTTACTTTCTGAACTTGACAACTATCTGATGCTCTAAAAATACAACATTCCCAAAAATGAATCTCTTCCTGTTCACAAGGCTGGACAGAAACTAAGCCAAGTAGCGCCCTCCCTACTTTAAAAAAAAAAAAACTAGCTAAAATATAAGACAGCAATGTTTACGTCAAGAATGGAAAGTTAATACGTCTCAAGCACAATTACCATACATACATGTGTAAACTCAAATTTTAAAACTCAAGACAAACTTTTATGCTACTGCTGCTTTGTTGCACATGAATTACCAACCTCTTAATTCTATATTAAATGTTAAGTAAAATATTTTAGTCAACTGTCTGGTGATATGTGCTAAAACACCTTTTTAAAATAAACCTGTACCTCTGAGACGCGTAATAACAGGCTCAATGTCTTGCGCTTCCACCAGTGTTAGACAGCCACAAGCTTCTGCAATTGATAGGTTAAATTCCCCAGCAATTAGCAATATTTACAAAATATCTTTACTTACCCAAACAGCCCAAGTGTTTGTATCAGAAAGGCAGTTGGATTAATGGCCCCTTCACTGGAAATAAAGTTTGATGCTTGGAGGTGTCTACAAGCTGTACCTGTTTTAATCTATACTACAAAGAGACAGCAAGTGAATTGGCAACATCTGTAATTAATTGCAGGGCTTTTTTCCAAACACATGCAGGATTATAATTTCAGCTAGGACAGAATTAAACTAAATGGTTATATTACACAAACTATACACAATACAAAATGAATGAATTCATACCGTATAAAATTTTCATTTTCTTCATTCATCTTATCAGCATCTTTAGACTTATATCTTATGAGACGTTCCACCAAACTGCGGTTCTCATCCTGAAATGGACAGACTTCAGTCAAATAAATGTACACATGGACCTGTCTTCACAGAGACCTTAAACTCTAACCTTCCAAAATGTTAACCTCCTGTCAAAATTATTACACATCTGACCCATAGAGTGTACACATGTTACTAACACCACATTTAAAACATTAATCAGAATAGCAGGCTACTCTTTTCTTTTGTATTTTAACTGCTACCTGCAACATAAAGGGCACAGGCAAGAACAAGACATAGCACAGAATTTAAGACTGCAACAATGACCTTCATGTAAGGACACAACTCAGATTCCCAGCAAAACTTCGAATAAAACTTGTATGGAAATTGTTAACATCTGTAATCAAAACACTGTAACTTGTGTTGTATCTGACAGGATTAAAATGACATATGATTAGATGGTGAAACCATTACTTTTCAGTCACATTTTAAAGAACATCCATATAAAAATGTCTGTACAACTAGTTCATTAAATTACCAGCAATACATACTTAAAGTTCAGTGCTGCAAATATCAAAATTCTTCACTCGAGCACAATGCTAAGTCACCTGTTTCCAGGTCACACCCTTGGAGCATATTTCTTTAGTATCCATTTTAACACTGTCCTCTGAACCAAACGTATCCAAGTAACGCGAATTTTTTTGTATATTATTATCAGTTGATTACACTTCTGTTCCAATAATATACCAAAAATAAACAAACTCCCTGTCAATTGCCCAAAAGGGCCAAAACATGTAGAAGTTTAACTGTAGAGCACCAGGGGGTTTTTCCCTATGTAAAGCATATCATGTTGGTTTTAATTTCTATGACTTATAATAACAAAAATACCACTGATAATATCTGACTACTCGTAGTTTCACTAACACATATATATTTATATTTTAATACAAATAAAACATGCTTTAATAAAGAAACTTTGTTTTCACTGTGCTGTGATACCACAGATGGGCATTACATAACCAAGGCATACCCTCAGTTATTGGCTCTGTTACTATTTTCCTCTAGTCCCCTGGCTCTTCCATTACCCTGTTCGATACAGAGTAATTCAAGCCTGATCTCACACATTGCTGATATTCCACCTCAACTTATAACTTCAGAATTAAATTCTGTCCTAGTGAAGCCTAGGTTACCTGGGTCCTTGTTGGGTACTGTAATCAAGAAGCTGCTGCTTTATTTCATTATCGGCAGGTGCAACATCACACAAGAATTTGTGTTTTCTGTGTGTGTTTCAGTATGAAGTTTCAAGGTCTGGTATGTAAAATGGGGATACCAGCAGTTTTGTGACTCATCATGTGTGTATGTGCTTCAGTCCTTCTATTTATTTTTTGCGCATAATAGGCTGTCATTTGCTGTCTGACCCACCTCTATTTTTATTTGTGCACCTAGTCCCTACCTGACATGTCTCCAGTTCCCCAGTTTGTTTGATTCTGGGATTTATGATAGAAGTTCATTTTGAGGTCAGGTGGGACAACATATAAATACAAATGCAGTAAATGTCCCCTAATGGCACAAGGTAGTACCAATCAAAAAACATTCTTCTTAGTCTACACTGGATAACAAAAAGTCTGCCTAAGGGAAGGCAACTGTCTTTTATTCTATAATCACAAACTACAAATAATAATAAAAAATATGTTAAATCTTCTGATCAGACTCAAAGACAATATAAAAAAACTGTTCTGTACTTAGATATGCCAACATGTGTACAATATTTGTGACACACATATATGGAAAAATATAAAGGTGTTCCTAAAGCTATGATACATAGAACTGCACACACATAAGGTAAACATTACTGTTAAATGTAACATTTTGGGGCCACCATAATGCATAATGATGAACTCAATCTGAACTGACAAAGGTGGCTGCCCAATATCTTCCACCGAAAAACAACAAAAAATCAACATTAAATTAACCTACTACAGCATGACTCTTCTCAAGTAATACAGTTGCATTTACCTGTGCTTTTCGCAGTTTCTCTTCTAGAGATGCAAATGCTATTTGTAAGGCTTGATGCTCATCTTTTAACATTTGGTTCAGATTTTCAAGTTCTTTTATGTTATTCTGGTACATCTGTATTTCTGCTCTTAATGTACTATTCACACAAACGCTTTCTGTCAAGCTGAAAATAAATTAATAATTTAATAACATGGCATCTTCAAAAGACTTCAGGATGTATAATTATGTCCCCCATATTTGTTGTTTAACCAATTTCTCTTCCTTAATACCACGAAAACAATATAGCTGAGAGGGCCCAGCACCTTCCAATGTAACATAACATAAATAAACTTCATTTAAAATTTGTATGTCCACAGAAACCTACACTGGTAGCACCAGACACTGTTTTAAATGGAATAGGTTAAGTATTAAAATATTAGTGCTAACAAATGGATATGACAATCCTCTGCAAACAAGCTAGTCAAACTGTCCAATTATTTGGACAGTTTACAGTACATACATAAAAATTAAGACACTTGCTAATAAAGGAAATACTGTTAGTACTAAAATAACACAGATTAACCAAAACATACAAAAGTACTGCCATTTATTTGCTATATTTTTTTCAAATTTCATTGTCACAGGAGTGCATGACAAACAGCAAGAAATCCTAATAATCCCTTTGCTACCATTGTATGCATACAATTTACAGGAGCATAATAAAATAATTGTGTTAATTACATGAACACTGAGAAGCCACACATTTGTACTAGGTGAATCAGAAAGGCTCAGTTTAACATTTCTAAAACAGAATTTCAACGGAACGAAACCAAAGCATTTGATACACACCTCTAGTGTAAAAGAATATGTACAAGGTTAAGTGTACTGTGTGGGCTGTCACTCTGTACACACTTCATAGGCACTCCAGTTCCTGTCACATAACAGACACTTAATATCTGGAGTCAGAGAATTGCTTATCCTATCACAGAATTGCTTATCCTATGCCTCAGATGGCCTACATAATGGATTTTCACACTCAGAATCACCTCTCTTACACTGCTCTGTATGTAAATATCTAGCAGAATAAGATTCAAACATTGATGAGGTCAAGGCTTTGAACATATTCCATTTCACCACCCTGGAAAATATTCTGACAATACACAATCTCAACAGGGAGAAGTATGGATCCAAAAATTCCACAGACTATTCCATCATAAAGATTTAGTATAGTTATTAACGTTATTTTAAAGCAGCTAGAACTAAGAGGTAACATATCAACACGTTTAAAACAATGCTCAGCGTATGCTGATGATATATTAATCACTGCCCGAATTGAACAAACAATGATAGACATTTTTAAAAAACTGAAAAACATTTCATTACAATTTTGTCTAATAGTAAATGAGAACAAAACTAAGTACATGAAGTGTACAAGGAAAGAAACCCAACTAAATAAACTAATTGTGGACAACAAGCATATTGATCAGGTTAGACCATTCAGTTACCTTGGTGCTATTGTGAATGGGAATAACACTCTGGAAGAAGAAATTAGAGAAAGAATTGCTAAAGGGAATAAAACATTCTATGCAAACAAAGCGCTTTTTAAAAGTAATGTGGTGTCCAGGAAATCCAAACTGAAGTTATATTGGTCAGTAATTAGACCAAATGTAGTTTATGGCTGTGAAACACAGGTCCTCAAAGAAAGTATTATACAAAAACTCTCTGTGTTTGAGAGGAAAATATTAAGGAAAATATATGGGGCAACTAAGGAAGCCAACGGTATATGGAGAATTAAAACAAATAAGGAGTTGGATGAATTAATTAAACACCGGAACATAATAAATTATGTTAAAGCCAAACGATTGAGTTGGTTTGGACACACAAATAGAATGCCCGAAACCAACATAGTGAAAAGAATACACAAATGGAAACCATTCACAGGAAGACCAGCTGGAAGGCCCAAGTCTAGATGGGATGATGATGTCAGGAATGATCTGAAGAAGATGAAGCTTGTGAAGTGGGCAGA
>Ga0131853_10011215_pt1 | contig 16389 bp, 8 predicted proteins | sample TergutLab28metaG_FD_92764 | JGI IMG/M metagenome (GOLD analysis project Ga0131853, IMG submission 92764) | Labiotermes labralis P1 segment gut microbial communities from Petit-Saut dam, French Guiana - Lab288 P1 (version 2) (version 2) | ecosystem: Host-associated > Arthropoda: Insects >...
GGTAATTCAACAGAATAGTCGCAAGCTCCTGATGATGGATATATTAATGTCCGAAACATATTGAGCACATAAGAAGTGAAATAAAATAGCAAGTGACATCAAGTTGGTCTTTTATTCTTCAACCTTCATTTTGTGTCTATGACAGTGAGAGTTCAGAACTGTAGTTATGAATAGATACGCCGTCTATCGTTCTTATGTTTATTTTTATGTTTAAACGCTGTAAAATTGGGTTTAATTAATGTGCGACTCATCCAGTAAGCTCTTACTGTCCATGTACCGATAGGATTAAATGAATTTCGAAGTGAAGCACCTGGATATTAAAGTTTGTTTCTTTAACTTTTTTTTCAAGGGAATGCAAATTAACCCTTGTGAAGTGATCGTGCAGCCGGCTTAGCGTAGTCAGTATAGTGACAAGATTGCGGCCTGGAAGAACATGCAAGTTATGAATGACAAATAATGGTGCAAAGGAATTATTTTCTTGGTGTAGTTCGGTGCTGTAATTAACGGTTAACATACACGCTTTGTTCGGAGGTTGCGGAGGCACGATATATGAGGGGAGTACTGATTTTGTTAGTCTAGGCAAATCCTGGTATAGCTTCTAAAACAGAATTCCTATCTTATGCATTCAGATGTATGGTTTGTAAGTCATTGTATCGGCTATGTGAAGGTGAATAAGCTTCATTAAATTAAAAAATATATATATACTATCCTCCTACTCTGTCCCATCCTCTCCAGCCAAAAACGCTGACAGAAATTTTCTTTTGAATCAGATTCTTCTTGACTACTCATACGTGACTGAACATTTTATTTAAACTTTAGCACCTACAGAATTATCAAAATAGTCAGCGTGTATGTTACGTATGTTCTTGAAATGCTGTGTCAGTGTAAACTCAGTGTTTTTATTGGAGTAAAGTGACAGTACTAATGGGCTGAAGTATTTAAGAATATGCAATAACGGTTCGTTACTATACCTAGATAAGTATGAAATGTTGCAAAATTTCAATGATTTCTTTAAAATGTTGACCCTTTTCTCCAGTTACTATCTGACACAGATATACCAGCCAAAAATATACGTCCTTCCACTAAATTCTAAACTCAAATTTGGGAATGTGGAAATATTCAAATCTTCTAGGACCACAAGCCTTATCGAACAGTAATAAGGGTTGTTTCGGTGGAATGTGATGCCTGCCTCTTCAGGGTCCAAGTACGACTACTTGGACCATGAGGACGTAGGCGTCAACTTCCACCGAAACAGGCCTTTTTACTTAATTTAATTAATACACCAACAAATGCACATATATTCATTTAATGATCTAAGATTCACATTAAAACACTTAAAACGCTTCTACATATTTCGATCATACGATCGTCCTCAGGGAGCATACATTGTTCCTTGCTAAAGTTATAGTTTAAAAACACTCAGTGATTTACATCGTTACGTTGAGTTGATGCTGTGGCAGCATGTCTTGTGTATTGTGTGAGTCGTATATTGTTCAGAATAAGCCTGGCTACAGATGTGCGTTGTGCGACGTAAAGCATGAGACTCTCGCGCTATACGTCGCACAACGCACATCTGTAGCCAGGCTCATTCCGAACAGTATACGACTCACACAGTCACAAGACATGCTGCCACAGCACCAACTCAACGTAACGATGTAAATCACTGAGTGTTTTTAAACTATAATTTTAGCAAGGAACAATGTATGCTCCCTGAGGACGATCGTATGATCGAAAAATGTAGGAGCGTTTTAAGTGTTTTAATGTGAATTTTAGATCATTAAATGAATATATGTGCATTTGTTGGTGTATTAATTAAAGAAATTACAGGATACACGGTGCAACGATAAAAAATATTTTTACTATTCGATAAGGCATGTTGTCTTACTGAGTACTAAGACACTGAAGATGGAGTCACCTAACTTCTACTAAACATCAGTAACAATTAAACAATCGAAACTACGTAACATCCCAGCGCCTGGGATCTGCATGAACACTATCGTTAAAACCTCAAATCTCTCACTGAAATAACGAGTAAGGCAGCAGAACTGAATTGTTGAAGTTTCTTAGTTCCTTTATTTTCATCCTGAGGGGGGGGGGGGCAGTGCTGGAAAAAGGTAACCCTCTTTATTCCGCTGTTTTATATATATATGTGTGTGTGTGTGTGTGTGTGTGTGTGTGTGTGTTTGTGTGTGTACAGTCATCGGAGCTGTTATTAGTTACAAACAAGAGCAGAATATGTCATAAATCAATTGTCGCGAACAAAACATAGATTTAACGCTTAGGTGGATGCTATCGTTTCCACCCTCGGAAACTTCTGACAGCTGGGTGATTACGTGCGTATTGTTGTTAGGTGATGTTAAGAATCGTGATATATATGTATCCGTCTGCCCTGAAAATTTCAAGTTTATGTAATACGTATTGAATGCTTTAGTGATTTCGGATTTCCCACAGAAAATTCAAGTTTTTATGCTGCCGTAGCTCATAATAATCTACCGGCAGAAATAAGTTTCTATTTGTATGGCTTCAGAACCACCTTAATCCATTTTTTGTAAGAAATTTGCTGTTCCAAACCATTAATCCTGATGCATTACTGAATTCGGCCTTACTTCGTCGTTCTCTTCAATTCGTATTGTTTTCTTATTGCAAGGATCAAGATACTCTAACAGTAAAACTAGTGATAAATGACTGGCACTTTTCAATTCTGTACTATTGGAAGAAGACGGAACAAAAATATGGAATAAAAGGAGAGGAAGAAGAAAGGCTGCATTTGGAAGAGCAGTTGAGTCTTTCGTGTGTGGAAGTAATATCGGCTGGAGTTGGAGAAAGGAGGACTTAAGTTCGTGATTAGGAACGGAACCCTGCAGTTCGTACTTGTCCGTGGTTAATGACTTTCATGTTAATAGCGAGGTTTAGAAATTACTTCCGGACATGGAACTGCTCTTTGGCTGTAATGCAGTATAGAACAGGACAATAAACCCTGCAGAGAAACAAAGTTTTAAAGTAGGGAAGGCTGGTTAAATTACTGCTGACTTTAGTTTTGGTTTTTTCTTCTGTATGTTTCACAACTAAGAGCCTAAGGAACAACCACTACTTGAGCATTCCATTGCTCTGTAACGTCGCTGCGTCAATGGGTAATCGGACCTTGCTCTTAAGAAATTATTCAGGGACTTATGAACCCCTGAAGGTAAGCACACTACGTTGCTTCGAAACGACTGATCTGACTACCCATTGACGCATCGTCGTATCCTACAGTAAATGAATCTTTATTGCATCGGTGAAAAAAACTTCAAAACTCGGATACTTGGTATTTTTGCTTCGAGAAGGGTTCGGCCCATCGTGAGATCAAAAGGATACACGATAGAAAACTGCGAATGTATAGCATGTCGTGAATTGAGCCCGATCTCAAACTGTCATTGTCGTTTTTCGATGTTTTGCTGACCGTGCATCTCAGTATAATCTTAGTAATTAACCAAGTGCTCTAAACATGTAGAAGTATATAATAAACTTATTATAAAACAAGAACTTGTGCAAAGTTGGTTAATTACTAAGATTGTCATTGTCGTGTATTCCATGATGTAGAACTTTCGGGTACTAAAAAATGCTAGGAGTGTCTTAAATAGCTGGTGAACGGGCAACTTCCCAAAAAAAAGGGACTGTTGGATGGCAGTACAGGTGCAAATATCGCTGTGCACACCATGAAGACATACAGTATGCGGAGTGGAGATATGGATCGCCCGTCCGCGAAGGACCGCGCGTTATGCATTGTTCATGAGGCTTCGTAGAGCGAAGAGTCTGGCTGCACGCTCGCTGTGGGGTGAAGAAAAAGGTGTTATCGCTCCCAGAAATCGAACTACGATTACTGGGTGGCCCGTCCAGTAGCCTTTTCACTTTACGGGCTAGCCATTCTGGCTCTAAATATAATTTATTAATATTTTATATATTGAAATTTTTTGCACTAAGGCAGTTTATTTTGTTACAGATGGGACGCTTTGCTAGGTTTAGGTATGTTTTACCACGTAACCCATTTGAATTGCACCGTACTTCTGGCCGTGCCCTGTAAACGCGTTTTCTGCTGTATCAAACAAGTTTACGGAGCGACATCGTCTGTTTCTGACAAACGCATTTCTCTGAACATTCTGTGTCTCTAACAACCTAGGGAAAATTTTAACTACGTAACATTATCCGCACATTTATGAAGTTATTTCAACTAAGTTTACCCTCTTACTAACCAAAATACCAGTGTAATAAAAATCACCTTCTTGTTCTAAATATCCGTAAGTTCTTTCGGTATATACTCGTAGTTTGATGAAAGTTGAAAGGTGTCCAAAAATATCTGCAGTATAAATTTCCGTACTGCAGAATAAACTATTGTAGGATCAAATAGATATTAATTAAATATTGCAGCTTAAAATATAGACATTATTAACCCTTTACCTGCTAACGTGGAGAATAGGGTGAACTCCGAATAATGCTTGCAAAGGGCAGATGGGATTTAACTCGGCGTTTAAGGGGTTAAATGTAACTACCATGCTGTGTTGCAGGTATTCTTCTTCAGCAATCAATAGTTCTTTATTTCATTGTTGGCGTTTTTGGAAACCCGATAGATCATTACCGCTTTCTACTTGCGCCGTTCTGGTCCCTTTCCCAAACCAGATTAATTCAATCCATATCCTACCATCACACATATTTAAGACGTGCTTTAAGATTATTTTCCATGCTAAGGCTAGGTCTTCCGAATCGTCCCCTTCCTTCGAGTTCTTGTCGCCCAATCCCCACGCATTGCCCTATGTCAAGTATAAATTATAAAGAACGTAATAATATGAAGACCTAACAGGTAAATTGAAAATATTCTAAAATGTCAAATAAGACAAATGTGATTTCTTCTAACTCGATGATAAATAAGTGGGTCATGCCGAAGCACTTATTATTTCTTACAAGGCTAAATTGTTCGTTCCAGGACACAGTTTTCTTTTATAGCCAGTGGCTTCAGATTAAAAAAAAAACTTAAACTTGTCTGCCTCACTACATTATTTTACCAAATTATTTCCTGTCACTTCACTTAAGGATTCACCCTGCATTAACGTGGGGCATCTCGGTAATTTTACAAGGTCTGTGTACAAAAGCCTACATCTTTGTACTTTTAAGCGAAGAGGATTAAGCCAGATATCTGAAAACAGAGACCTTAGATGAATATGTGGACCGAAGAGAGGAAGTAACAGGATGGGGAACCTCACGTGATGAAGAGCTGAATTCCTTGCGTTCATCAGATATTAACGCTTTGATGCATGCATGCATTAGTTGTCCACATTGTACATACGAACAGCAGGTAAAGTGATCCTCTTTGAGTTCCATCAGTGTCGGTGGTAATATAATATCAGCGAATCAAGTTGTCCTGCGTTGTCGTTACTCGAGTTTGTTGAATTCGCTTCTCTTACTGCATTACCACATCCCACGGTTGAACGTCAGTCAAAATTTCAATCTGCTCCTGACGTCACAGAACATGATAGTGACGACTGTATTAACAGTCAGTATGAATAAAGGAGAACTGAAACGAATGGGTGGATACGTAGTTATAAACAGGAGCTTTGAAAGGTCCTGAATGCGTGAATAAATATTGAAATCATCATCATCATCATCATAAACATCAAAGATTGGACCCTTTGATCCGTTCCGTCTTGAGTTACAGCTGCTCTCGCCAACGCTTCTTCGGTCTTCCAATTGTTCTCCTTCCTTGTGGTCTGTAGTGGTATGATTTCAAAGGGATTTGATTTTGTGACATTCTTTGCAAGTGTGAAAGCCAGTTTCGTCTGTGTTCATCTAACTTGTCTAGTATGCCTGTAATCCGTATTTCGCGGCGTATGTAGTAATTTGTTTTGTGGTCATAAAGGGTGTAGCCTGCCAGAGGTCTCAGTAACTTCATTTCTGCCGCTTCAATTCTTCATCTTTGTAAAGCTGTTAGAGTCCAATTTTCTGACCAATATAAAAATGTAGGTAAAACTAGAGTGTTGTATATTTTCAAAGTAGTTTCCGTTCTCATTTTCTTAAGAATAGTTCTCTTAATAGTACCTATTAATTGTAAAAATTTTGCTAATTTAAATTCTACATCATTGGAAAATTGGTGAGATATACTGCAACCTAGATAAATAAATTGGCTACCTTATTCTAGTGTTTCATCATTTATAAAAATTTTTGTTCTTAGGGGATCCGTTCCAACGAAGCCAAATACTTTCTTCTTTTTTGTAACAATTTCCAAATTGTATTCCTTAGATATGTTATATAATAAATAGACTGCCTTTTGTAAGTTGTCTTCTGTGTCAGAAATAATAAACTTGTCATCTGCAAATAATAGTGTGTTGAAAATTAACTCTTTAAAATATTTACTAGTTTTAAGTTTTTGTAACCAAATCCTAACAAATTCGTCCAAATATAAATTGAATAAAACAGGTGATAGTGGGCATCCTTGTATCACCCCTTGGGTAATAGCTCTAGAATCTTCAGATATTCCATTACCTGCATAACTCTTATAAAGTTTTCCTTATATATTTGTTGAATTATTGTAATTAGATGAGTTGGAATTCCTTTACCTAACATAATAGTCCATAATTTGTCTCTGTCCACAGAGTCAAAGGCTTTTTTAAAATCAATGAAAGCAATATATGTGAGGATGTTAAATTCTCTATGTTTTTCAATTATTTGTGAAGCTGAGAATATGCAGTCCATGCAGGATCTGCCTTTCCTAAATCCGTTCTGCTCTTCTAATAGTAGGACCTCTGCAATTGCTGCTAATCTCTTTGCAATAATTTTTGAATAGATTTTATATCCAGTATTTAATAAACTAATACCCCTATAGTTATCTGGGTTATTTCTGTCTCCATTTTGTGTATTGGTATAACAATAGTTGTCCTCCATTCTTCAGGAATGTCTCCGTAAATCCAGCAAACATTTAGGAAATTAAAAAATTTATGTAAAAAACTTTTTGGTACATGTTTGTACAACTCTTTATTAATCCCGTGAGCCTGGAGATTTTCTGGCTTTTAATGCTTTTATAGTTGTTTCCAATTCCTCCATTGTAATTAAATCAACACAATTTTCTGTTAATTTTGCACGCTTCCCTTCTCTGGTGTTATCATTAAATTGTTTAGTCCAGAGTTTTTGATAGTAATCTAGCCATGTGTGTTCAATTGTTGGGTTAAGTCGCAAATTATCTTTTTCAGTTCTGTTTAAATTTAATATTGAAATCATAATTAATGACCTCTCGGAAACATTAAAGTTAAACTTCGCATCGTTAATCTTAGTAACTGAAGAACTTAAGTTTATTACATTCCCCTACATGTTTCGAGCACAATAGTGCTCGAAACATGTAGGGTAATGTAATAAACTTATCATAAAATAAGATTTTGCGCATTAAGTTCGTCAGTTACTAAGATTATACTTAGATGCACGGTCAGCAAAACATCAAATTTCGCATTGTTAGTCTATCGTGCTTTTCATGAAGTATATGTCAAGAGATTATAAACGATAAGAATTACACAGTTCTTGAATACTGAAGACTGATAATATGAGAACTTTAGAATCGTTAAGTGTATGGAGCATATTGTTGGAAATATTTAGACAAACATTGAGGATAAGGTGTTTCCATCTGCTTAACTAACCACCACGGTGTAGAGACATGTGGGAAAATGGAACTCTGGTTATGGCTTTGAGGTGTGTTATAAGGTTTCAGGTACAAATTGTAGCCCTAAACAATGTAGGCAATGTACGTATAACGTAACGTTGAGACTCGTTCTCGTAACCTTTGTTGACGTGGAAAGCCATAAGTATTATGTATTCTGAGTGCGTGTTGGTGTCATTACTTATCCAGCATGCAAAGCGCATTCTCAATATTATATTGTCATCTGTAGCCTGTGTACCGTACTTTTCCACATTAGCTCATAAACGGCACGATTTTCGGAAATAAGCACCGAGCATGAAATGTGTGTTTTCATTTTCTGTACACCTTCTTCTGAAACATTTCGCATTCTAAGAAGACTTGAGCGAGAGAATATCATAAATGTACATAGGTTTCAATCTGAACTACTTGTTATTCTTGCCAGATTTTAATGAAAATTTAATTTTCTGGATAGATTTTCGAAAAGTCCTCAAGTATCCGATTTAATAAAAATCCTTTCAGTGGAAGCCGACGTTTTCCATTCGGACGGACAAACGGAAGGACGGAGAGATCGCTTTTTGCAATTTTGCAACAGTGCCTAAAAACCGTGTACGGTATTTTTAAAGACAGGTAATCATCATAGTCAGCTCCAAGAAATATGCCTTTGGCCTGTCCGCCTGCATGGGCAGTGCTCAGTCCCTCTTAGTTTTAACGCTGCCTATATTTCTTTTGCCTCTAGGTTTATGTTGTTGCATTATATATGGCAAGTCAGCTCTCTACCATCCTTAAGGTATGTTTATACCAAACTCGTTTCCAGTGTTCACCTTTATTACCAATCTTATGTGTGATGGTACATGTTCTATCCTATTTTAATTAAATATGCTGGATAGTCGGCCTTCAGTTCCGTTACTGACCACAACTAATTCCGATGTGGTCTGTCGAGAGCTGATTGAAAACAGATAAGCAATACGAATGTTAGTCAATCTTATTCCGTCTTTTACAAAGAAGGATTTTGTTTAAAATGTACCGTCTTTAAAAGAACGCCGTTTTACAAAACCACATCGGCCCCTCATTAAGAAATGGTTCACGTGTAATACTTATGCGGCGATTTAATATTTTTGCATTGGTGATATACACACAGAGTGTATTAAATTTGGCGTAGTATGAACGAACAGATTTTATTTCCAGATGGCCGGATGTGACAAACTTTTCCGCCCATTGTTCTGTTTAAAATTTAATGTAGTTGACATGTTTACTCCTCACGATTAGACGTGACATTTTAAATTGCTGTAGTTATAATTAATATGTACGACACGGCGTAAATTTGAATTCCTCACATGTACGTTTGATTAATGACAGTACTACTTACTGCAGACAGCAAATCCCACGCTGGTTATTTTTATTGACAGAAAAACAAAATGGAGAAGGTCGATAGCTCAGCCCGTATAATGTCTGGGCTTCTGACTGGACATGCAGCATATCTGGGTTCGATTTCGGGGCGGGTAACTGTCTTTCTCTTCGTCACCACTCGCAGACCGGCAGTGAGGCAAACCTAGCCTTCTATGCAATGTGTACCAGCAGATCTTTCTCCTGCAATCCGGTCTGAACTTGACGCTAACTGCCTGTCTCCTTCTACTATCAAATGTTAAATATACTCGAGCCATTCATCAACAGGCCGATCCCAGAGCCCGCACGGTCGAAGGCGTGGGTCTGCGACCGCTTGCTTACTGGGATTACGGATTCGAATCCCGGCAGGGCCATGGATGTTTTTCTCTTGCGAGTGTTGTGTTTTGTCAGATGCAGGTGTCCCTGCGTGCAGAGGAGTCCTACTGAGTGTGGTTTTTCTGAGTGTGAACGCGAATCCCGGTAAGGGGAGGCCATGTCCGCAATCGGATCGAAGCGCCACAGGTGAAAGTAAATCCACAGGCAAGGGAGGCTGATATTAAGGCGCAATGCCAAATTTTTCCCTTACAAACAGCCACTGACATGGCTACTGTTTACGTATTTACCGCTGTGCATACAGCAGAGCGTAATTTATCATGACGCAGTACGGATAATGACTAATATGGGCTGCTACATTTTCTTTTATTTAATTTCATTGAACGTCAAAGGGTAATTGAAACCATTCATTAAACTCTGACAGTTCCACCATCTCGTTGTGTTCTGTCTAAGAGCCAGACATATTGCACAAGTAAAATACGAGGCCCACGACTGAAAAATTGTTTCTGTCGATGTTTCTAAAACGAATTTGCTTTTAACATAGTGCAATGACACAGATGCAGTTGTCCTTTTCCCACCAGATATGCGTTAGTTCCTCGTCCGGTACGTGCATTCATGTACACAGTGCAAAACCACAAAAAAGCGGGGCTGCAAAATTTTTGTGTACTGAATATCGCACTTATTATTCTAGATATAAGCTACAAAGATATTCCACAGATTATGTATGTAGACAGACATCGTAATGGTAATTGCTACTACTAAAGCAACCCCATTACAGACCTGTACAGGCCCTGAGAGTTCCAGGAGGTTGAGGCTCCCAGATTTCAAGACAATCGGCACATGAAGGTGGTAAGGTTGTCAGTCCAACGCACCGGCCGCCTTTACCCCCAGGAAATATTCCTGGTACTCATTTCTGTTAGAGGCTGAGTCAACCCCAGGGCCATAGTGCGACCGGAAAGATTATGTTAATGACAACATCGGGAATCGAACCCGCAACCTTTCGGTTTATAGCGCAGTGCCTCAACCGACAGCACCACCGCGTGCCCCGGTAGTTGCTAATAATTACATCAAATTAAAATACAAAATTAAGTTATTTGTAATTGCCACAGATCTATGTTTTTGTCCTCTGCCTCCCTGTCCGTAATAGAATATGATGTCTAAGCATTTGGTTTGGCAGCTCTGTGGTGTGGCAGGACAAAGCTGAGGTGCACAAACTTGTAAGAGATAGTGCAGTGATTCGCCTTTCAAGAGAAACCATAAATAACCTCTTACCTACACAAACTTTCTGTTTTATTTTTATGTTCCATCTGCCCACTTTTCGCCCCCTGCTTGCCGCAACCTCGGACTCTTAAAATTGTGTAGTGATTTATTGAATTTTTATCATATTTATTGTATTTTTAAAATTTTGCTTTTTTTGGGAAGCTGCCGGATCGAAATTTTACTAAGAAACCTGGCTACTATTGAGGTTTTCATAATTTTCCTCACATATTCCGGTAAATTATTGGGATAATTATTTAAAATAGACTAGAATACTTGGTATGACCAACACTTCGTATTTATTGATGCGTTGAAATTGTTTCTCAAAATTTCGGGTTTGTATATGTAAATGAACCTGCGCAGTAGCACCTACTTTTGTACATTCTTCCAAAATCTGTGCTAACGCTCACACTACTTTTCGATGTTGTGTGAACTAAAACTCCGTGGCCTTAGTCCGCACGCGAACTATACCGAACACTGTAGTTAAAATACTGTTGTCAAATAACCCAGTAATTGTCCCATATATTGAATTTCGAAACGGGTAGCTGCTTAACGTAATACATGGATGCTGACGACTGTAAAAACAGTCCCGTTACAGGCCTGGAGTGGCCCAGAGGGTTCCAGTAAGTTAAGGTTCCGAGATTTCATGACAACGGCACAGGATGGTGGAAAGGTTGTCGCTAATGACTGTACCGCGATATTTGGTCTATCTGATAGTGATGTGAATAATAATGAGCAGTGCCTTAGCTTACTGACTGAACAGGACTGAAAATGTTTATGGTCTGATGAGCAGTGCTTTAGCATACTGACTGAACTGGACTGAACATGTTTATGGTGTGATGAGCAGTGATCTTAGCATACTGACTGAACTGGACTGAACATGTTTATGGTGTGATGAGCAGTGATCTTAGCATACTGACTGAACTGGACTGAACATATTTATGGTCTGATGAGCAGTGCTTTAGCATACTGACTGAACTGGACTGAACATGTTTATGGTGTGATGAGCAGTGATCTTAGCATACTGACTGAACTGGACTGAACATATTTATGGTCTGATGAGCAGTGCTTTAGCACACTTACTGAACTGGACTGAACATATTTATGGTCTGATGAGCAGTGCTTTAGCATACTGACTGAACTGGACTGAACATGTTTATGGTGTGATGAGCAGTGATCTTAGCATACTCACTGAACTGGACTGAACATATTTATGGTCTGATGAGCAGTGCTTTAGCATACTGACTGAACTGGACTGAACATGTTTATGGTGTGATGAGCAGTGATCTTAGCATACTGATTGAACTGGACTGAACATATTTATGGTCTGATGAGCAGTGCTTTAGCATACTGACTGAACTGGACTGAACATGTTTATGGTCTGATGAGCAGTGCTTTAGCATACTGACTGAACTGGACTGAACATGTTTATGGTGTGATGAGCAGTGATCTTAGCATACTGACTGAACTGGACTGAACATATTTATGGTGTGATGAGCAGTGCCGTAGCACACTGACTGAACTGGACTGAACATGTTTATGGTCTGATGAGCAGTACCTTAGCATACTGACTGAACTGGACCGAAACTGTTTATAGTCTACTCTTTGTTTGGTGATGAGTTCAGAGTAGAGAAAAGCCACTACGGAGAAGCACACAGAGTCAACAAAGCCATAATAGTGACATGCTAAATACATGCGATTGTGTCATATTTGTGGCCCTAATATTAAGATCGGCTGTTAAAGCGGAAGGGAACCATAACATTATTGTGGCGAAACTCGGTGACCACACGCTGTAATTGCTTTTCATTTGCATAACGTGTGTGAAACAGCTTAGTAACAGCAAACACTTCTGTCATAGGTAGTGACTAGGATTTGCGAGAAACAAGTAATGATTCAGTTGTAGTTTCACATCCTGTCGTTTTGCGTTTTACATATACATTACCATAACCTTCACCAGTTGGAAAATTGTATACGATATTGGTTTTCGTGCTTGAATTATTCCGAGATATACATAGGTTATTTCCATCAACATCCTTTTACATAACATTAATAAGTCGCTGAAATATTACGGGCCGTAATCGGTATAAAATTGTCAGGGTGTTGAAATCATGCCTTTGGCAGCTTCTACTAGAGAGCAGGGTTACTAAATATATCGCTGTGACAGCAGTAATTATCACATTAAATAGAGAGTATTAGAACAGGGGTGAACAAATCTCGGACGTCCGGTCGCCATGGCGATCCTATTTTTTCCGGTGGTGCCTAATTTTTATGGGGTTTCTGTATTGATCTTGCTTCATGTCATCGGTCTGGCGTCTAGAATTTTGAGTTTGCTCATGTATTTTTTGGATAATTTGTGCGCACAAGTGTAGTAATGTTATTCAGTTGCTGAAACGCGTCTGAACAGGAAAAGAGAAAGGTGGAGGGAGGCCCCTTCCCGAAAATAAACAATGTCCTACATTTCACTGAATATTTCCTCTTTGTTTTGTTGAATATGTTTTGATTCGAAATGGGGTTTTCGTTTCCCAAAAATGTCCATACGAGCTCTAGGGCCTATCCAGCATCCTATGCAATTGGTGTTAGTGATTTTCTTTCCGAGGGTAAGGCGCTCGGGGCTTGAAGTTGAAAACATCTCCATCTAGTGCTGAAGTTAAGCATGATTGTAGTTATTATTATACTCTCCCTGTATGCGTTCATGGAGCGGAAACTTAATACCGTTTTTGTTTAAAAGTACAACGTGATGATTGGGATGGTCTGATTCATTCAGGCTCACTTTATCTTTTTAAGTTCCAATATCAGTTTCAACATTTTCAAACTTTTGAAACGTTTATTGAGACATAAGTCCTCGTAATTGATTTCGGAAATTTTATTATTATTATTATTATTATTATTATTATTATTTGTTTCTTGCACCTAATAATTACGTCCTGAGTTAGTCAGTAGAAATTAAAAATATTTCTAAAGCCTTATGTTTAAATATCAAACACAAACAAATATAATTTCACAGAAACACTAATACGTAATTTTTATTTCCTATTTCTATACGGAAAATTGCTAAAAGCGACTATTAGCTTCGTCGTGTCTGTCCCTCCGCTCTCATGAAATAACTCGCCTCCCTTTGGAAGGAAGCAATGAAATATGTTATTTGATTGTTTTACTGCAATCTGTCGAGAAAATTCAATTTTCATTACAGTCCGACAAACATAACGGGTACTTTACGTGGCGACCAGTATGCATTTGTTTATATCTCACTCAGTTCTTCTTAGAATGAGAAATATTTCAGACAAAATTTGTAGACAAAATCAAAACACTAATTCCTTGTTCTGTAACGTTTTACGAAAATCGTGCTGTCTATGAGACAATGTGAAGAAATACTACAGAGCCAGACAGCTCACAGATGACAATATAATACGACCAATGCGGACGGCATGCTAGATACCTAAGGCTACAGACGCCCACTCAGAATATGTAATACTTATTGCTTTTCCACTACAACAGTGGTTACATAAACGTGCCTAATATTATGTTATACGTACAGAGCCCTTATTGTAAAGGTTTAGAATCTGCATCGTGCAGTTTTTCTATCGAGTATTTACTAACTCTATCTGTGAAAATTAAATTAGGCGGTAGCCCCTACAGTATATCTTCCGATCGCACTATGGCCCTGGGCTCGACTCAACCTCTAAGAGAAATGAGTACCAGGAGCATTTCCTGGGGGTAAAGGCGGCCGGTGCGTAAGGCTGACAACCTTACCACCATCCTGTGCCGTTGTCATGAAATCTGGGATCCTTAACTTCCTGGAACACTCTGGGTCACTCCAGGTTTGTAACGGGACTGCTTTACCTTTACCCCTACAGTGTATGCCACTGTGCCCGCACATTTTATGGCTATGTTGCCTACCTCATAGAAAACACTGTATGTATGCATTATAGGGACGAATTCTGCTTAAGCGAATAGTCACTGTTTATTCCCTGGAGAGAATACGGGACTATTGTATTTTATAGCGGGTTATACGCGTATTTATTAGTGCGTTTTAGAGAATGAATGATGTAATGAAAGTTTAACAGTCACTGCGAAAATACTGTTACATGAACTGCAGCGTAATGATGATTTGAACAAACAAATTTTTTACCTTTTCCTCCTTTTTCTTTAAGTGTTAATGAGCAGCGTTATTCTGTGTGCTCTTCAGTTGACGCTCGGCTCGGTAATGCTGTTGTACAATGAATACTTAATCTTTCAGTACAGTCTGTGAGTCTAAAGTGGCTGACCATTCCACACCTATGTTTATAACAGCCGTAATATATTTTCTCGCCAAGTGTTTCTTATGTTTATCTTTCAGTGGTACATAACATTTACACGAAACCAAAAATTCTTAATAATTTATTTAGTTTTGGTTTATTCGAGACGCTGTTGGCAGGATCGGATTAAATAGCGTCGCATGATTCGAAGATTAAAGAATATTGAATTGAAAGGGATGTCCTTGCCCACTTTTAGGTACTATTCCTTTTTATCTGGAGGGTTAACAAAGATCACGAAGAATTTCCAGAACACGCTACGTGTCCTGTTCCATATCCGACAAGGACATCCGCGAAACGCATGTCATAAGCATTACAACTGTCCGAACTTGCACAGTACATAATATTGCATCACGCTAATGTAATTCATAACAGTTGACTCTCTATCATAGACAGGATTAGTGATGAATGTCGGTGCAGCCATACCAGGAGCTCTGTTTGTCCACATAAGCGGCTCCCTTCTGTGTCAATATCAAATTACCACCTGTTTTATTAGTCTTCCCACCAGTTCGACAACTTTTACCAGGGTTCATTGAGGGTCTCGTAGTTATATATGTTTGAATTGTCGACCTGGTCGTAAGGTTGCATGATTTGTGGCTGGCCTGTGATATTGGTAATTACATTTTGTGTGTGATGGTTGGTCCGAATTGTAATTTCCGGCACTAAGCTAGAGGTACTATAACGTGTAATGTTCAATACAACAAAATTCTCAGCGACAGTATTCTGTGTTTTAAATAGTCCTCTGCAGATACAGTACAACCAGACGAGATGTCCAACACAAAATAATGCATTAGTGCTACAGCTGTATTTGCAAACCACTACCAGAAAATGTGGGAACCGCGGTGGCACAGTGTTTAAGGCGCTGCGCTACAAATCGGAAGGTCGCTAGTTCGATCCCAGCTGGTGTCATTGGAATTTTTCATTTTCGCACTATGGCCCTGGGGTCGACTCAGCATCTAACATAAATTAGTACCAGGAGCGTTTCCTGGGGGCAAAGGCGACCGGTGCATTAGGCTGACAACCTTACCAACATCCTGTGCCGTTGGCATGAAATCTGGGAACCTTAATTTCCTGGAACCCTCTGGGCCTGTCCAGGCCTGTAATGGGACTGCTTACCAGAAAATGTATTGTCTCGGCCTAATAGATATGCGCAGTTACAGCATTAGACACAGCGGTGTTTCAAGGGACAAAATTCGTGCAATCCTTAATGTAAATGTGGAAATTCGACAGATTGTTATGAAAAGAGACCACTGGGGAGGCCTAGGCGTAGATGGGTGGGTAATATTAGAATGGATCTCCGGGAGGTGGGATGTGAGTGTATTGACTGGATTGGGCGGGCCCAGGATAGATATAGGTGGCGGACGCTTGTGAGTGCGGTAATGAACTTTCGGGTTCCGTGAAATGCGGGGAATTTCTTGACTAGCTGCAAACCAGTTAGCTTCTCAAGAAGGACTCTGCACCATGGAGTAAGTA
>Ga0131853_10011216_pt1 | contig 16388 bp, 8 predicted proteins | sample TergutLab28metaG_FD_92764 | JGI IMG/M metagenome (GOLD analysis project Ga0131853, IMG submission 92764) | Labiotermes labralis P1 segment gut microbial communities from Petit-Saut dam, French Guiana - Lab288 P1 (version 2) (version 2) | ecosystem: Host-associated > Arthropoda: Insects >...
GTGGTTCGTTAGTTGGGCGCCTATAATGCCGAGGTTTCCGTTGGCGTTCGCGCCCCAGCCCCAAAGCTGGCCGTCGGCGCGGACGGCCAGGCTGTACAGGCCGCCGCTGCTGATGGAAATCCATCGTTGGCCGGCAAGGCTGCCGTCCACTCCGGTAAATTCGCGCGGCGAAAGGACGTTGGGCACGGAAAGGTTTACCCGCACCGCGCCGGTGGCCTGGCCGTGTCCGTCCTGCCCCCAGGTAAAGAGCCGGCCGTCCATGGTTAATCCCATGGAATGGTTGCGCCCGGCCTGCACGAAGCGCCAGGCATTGGCGCCGCTGTGATCGTGGTTTATCCGGCCGGGAAGAAGGGCGCGGCCGCCGTTGGGAAGATCGGATCGGCCAAGCGTGCCGCCGCCGTTGAAGCCCCAGGACCAGGCCACGCCCTGATCGTCGACGGCCACCGTAAAGTCCTGGCCGGCGCTGGCCGTAACCCAGCGGCGGCCCTGCGCCGCCTGAGGATGGAGCGCCTGCACCGGCGCGTGGGCGTTCGCCTCGAAGCCGTTGCCAAGCCGTCCGCTGGAGCCGTTGCCCCAGGCCCAAAGGGTTCCGTCCCTTCGTACCGCCACGGCATGGGCGACGGTGGAGGACACCGAGCTAAAAAGCCATTCGCCCTGATCCCCGCGAATCTGCGCCGCGCTTCCAACCCGCGTCGGGGCGTCGCGGCTTGCGTTCGTTCCGTCGCCTATTTGCCCCACGTTGTTCGCGCCCCAGGCCCAAAGCGTTCCGTCCAGCCGCAGCCCGTAGGAAACGTCCACCCCGCCGGCCACGGCGATCCAGTCGTTCCAGTTTCCGACGCGAATCGGGCGGTCCTGGTTGGCCGTGACGCCGGGCAGGCCCAGCGCCCCTGAGCCGGCGGCGCCCCAGGACCAAAGAGAGCCTCCCTGGCCCGCGCCTCGGCCTTCCTGCCGTATTCCCAGGGTATTTCTCACGCCGCCGCCCACTTCGAGCCAGTCGCTGTATTCGCCCACTCGTCCGGGAAGATTATGAGGAGTCGTCGCGTTGACCGCGCGGCCAAGCTGCCCGTGGCTGTTGTCGCCCCAGGACCAAAGCTGGCCGCTCCAGGCGATGGCGAGGGTGTTGTCCTGCCCTATCCGCACAAGCCGCCAGTCGCCGAGCCGCCTTTCGCCGTAAACGATAACCTCGGCCTCGGCGTATACGCTTGGATCCTCGAGCCATTCGACGCGTAGGGTGAGCGCCCCGTAGCTTAGGATGTCAAAGGGATCGGCGCCTGCCTCGTCGGCCCCAACGCTCAGCGTCGCCGTCGCGCCCGAAGGAATAAGGCTCGTGCCCTCCGAGACGTCTTGGGTTACGATGCTCCACCTTAGGTTAGCGGCGGGCGCGCCGTTCGATCCGATGGCGCTAAAAAGATGGCCGGCCGATCCGCGCGGCGCGGTTGCCGGGCCCGTTAGGTAAATGCCGGTGATCCGCGCGTCGCGCCAGATGGCGAAAAGAGTGAGGTTGGACAATGCCACGTAGTCACGGCCGGCTTCCGTGCCGCCTGACGCAAGGCTGTTAGCGCTCCAGCCGACAAACTCGTGGCCGGCGACGCTCAGGCCGCCGGGGGCCGGCAGGACGAAAACCTCGCCGCGAGGCGGATTCATCGCCGCCGGCGCGCCGCCCGTTCCCAGGCCGGCGGGGAAATTCGCGTCGAAGGTTACCGTTACGTTCGGCCTGTTCCAAACGGCCTCGAGCGTGGCGTAGCCGTTTACGAGGAACTCGCCCGAGCCGGGCGCATAGACGAGCGTCCCGCCGTCCAGGCGCCAGCCGACAAGGTCGTGATGAAGGCGAGCGAAGCCCTCGGCGGCGCCCGGCAAGCTGTCCAGCCTTTCGCCGCGCGGCCAATAAAGGTAGAAATTCGCCGGCCCCGTTCCCGCGCCGGGATCAAAGGAGATCCGGTCCAGGGGCTGGCCCCACACGGCGTAAAGGGTAAGGCCGTTTTCCGGCACGCTCAGGCCGCCGTCAAGCGGAATGTTAAGCGGATCGTCCGGCCTGGCTCCGGGGCTTCTGTTCCAGGCGTAAATCTCGCGGAAATCCATCGCGAAGCCCGTTCCCGGATGCGCCTGTATCTCCTCGCCCCAGTACCCTTCCAGCATATTGTCCGCAGGCGCGACTCCGCCGGCCGCGTCGAAGGTTAGGGCGAATCTAGGCCTTTCCCAAACGGCATAAAGGGTAAGGTGGCGGTTCGGCATGGCGATGGCGCTTCCGGGCGCGAGAAGGGCGCCGGATTCCGGCGTTTCGCTCCAGCCCGCAAGCCTGTGGTACTGCCTTTCAAAGCCGCTTTCCGCAACGGAAAAAAGCGCGACCTGCGAACCCCAGGGAAGGCCCGTTTGCAGCCGGGTCGTTCCCAGCGCCGGACGGCCCGGCAGGTAGGTAATCGTGAATTCCGGGCGCTGCCAGACGGCGTAAAGATCTATGCTTAGCGGGCTGTGCCTGTCCACCGGCATGTTGTACTCCAGCGGATAGTCGGCCGCCGTCGCGCCGGGATCGCGCGCCCAGCCGATAAGCTCGTGATACTCCCTGTGGAAAACCTCCCCGCGCAAAAGCGCCGGCTGCCCTTGCAGGACTATAACCGCGTCGGAGGAAAGGCCGGAAATCGGCGCGCCCCCGTTCGCGTCAAAGCTAACCGTTACCTGCAGGGCCTCGCCGTCCAGCCAAGCCGGAACGAGCGTAACGTCCCTTGTAAACATGAAAGCGTCCTGAGCCAGCGAAAACTGCGCGCCCGGATCTTCGGCATCCACCCAATGGGACAAGTTTTCGAAGGGCCGGGAAATATCCGCCAGGCCGGGAAGGGTTATTCTTTCCCCATGCAGCATGGTAATCGGCTGGAAGCGGGCCTCAGATCCCGGCGCGACTATGTCGCCGGAGCCAAGCTCGAAGCGCAGGGTATGGCTGGGCCGCTGCCAAATCGCGTGCAGGATCGTGTCGGAGGTCGCCAAAATGCCTATTTCGTTGGAGCCGGGAATGAGGGGAAAGGCGATGGCGCCGGCGGGATCGGCGGCCGGGTTCGTGTCCCAGCCGACGAGGAAGTGCAGGGCCGGAGGAGCGAAGAGGTCGTTCCGCGCGACGAAATTTTGCCCTTCCCTTATCTCGACCTGGAAAGGCGAGCCGTATCCGCCGTTCGCCCGAAATTCCACCTGATGAAAGCGCGTCCACAGGGCGCGCAGGGTTTTGGCCACAACCTCGCCGGGGCCAACGTGAATCACCCCGGAAGGCTCAAAGTCCGGATCCCAGGCCGAGGCGGATTCCGCCCAGCCCAGAAGGATAAAGCCGTCGCCCCGCGCGAAAATGCCGCCCGGAAGGGCAATGTCCCTGCCCGGCGGCGCCTTTAACGTAAAAGAAGCCGGAAGAGCGCCGGAATAGCCGGCCGGAAAGTTCGGCTCCAAAACGACCGACGAAAATCCGCCGGGCGTATCGACATGCCACACGGCCCTCATCGTTATGTCCCGCGCGATGGCGCTTCCATCGGAGGGATAGATCGTCCCCGGCGCGTGAACGGCGCCGGAATCCGTGTAGCGGCTCCAGCCGGAAAAGGCGTAAAAATCCGGGCCTTCGTCGTCGGAGGTTCTGGGCCTAGTGTTGACGCTTTCATCGATAGGGGGAAGGGTAACGCGCCCCTCCGCCACGGCTATGGGATCCGGCGGGCTTCCCAGGCCGCGATTTAGGTCGAACCATACCCTTACGCCCAGGGGCACAGGGGACGGAGCCGGGTTTGTCCCGCCACGGCAAGACGAAAGGGCAAGCGCCGCCCCTCCCAGGGCGCAAGCGACGAGCGCGACGGCCATGCGCCGCGAAAAGATACCTTGCTCAAAAGCTTTCATCGATACGTATGCTCCTAATTACGCTATTATAAGGAAAGAAAAACAAAAACTTTCAAATCGCATGAAAGTTCGGATCCTTCGCTATACATTTAAATATATGTCGCTATTAGATTGATTTCAAGGGAATTCGTAAGTATTTCATTTATATGCTTGATTGGTTTGTATTTGAGGACAAAAAAAGCCGCCGTCCCAAGCCTGGAAAACAGGCTTGGGACGGCGGCGGCCAACAAGGGGCTATAGGCGCCTATTTAGCGCCGTTCGGTCTTAGCACGCGAGTCGCCTTGGTCTGGTTAGATCCTTGCGCCGGCCTGGTGGTAAATACTTCAAGGCCAAGCTGGCCCCAGTCGTTTACGCCCCAGCCCCACAGCGCGCCGTCTTCCCTTACGGCCAGGCTGAACCAGCCGCCGGCGCTTACGGAAATCCACTTGTGATTCCCCCAAACAATGTCGTCCTCGTCGTCCTCGCCTTCCTTTACTCCCGTCGGATTAAAGGGCTCCGGGATATCTATCGTATAGCCGGTAGCCATGTTTCCGGTCGTCTGGCCTCTCTCGTTATCGCCCCAGGACCAAAGGCGTCCGTCCTCGGCTATGGCCAGCGCGTTGTGAACCCCGGCGCTTACCGAACGCCATGTTCCCTCTAGCCGGCCGGGCGTTGGATTGGCGCCGACGGCGTTAGACCTGTTGACTCCATCGGTACGGCCCAGCTTGCCGAACTCTCCGCTCCCCCAAGTCCAGGCCACGCCCTGATCGTCAATCGCGACGGTAAATTCCAGCCCGGCGGAAGCGGAAGCCCAATAACGGCCGGCGGCCTCATCCGGATGCTTCACTTGCACAGGCCAGGCGTTGCGCGTGGTAATGGCAGGCAAGCCCAGCGCCCCGCCGGCATTGCTCCCCCAGGTCCAGAGCTCGCCGGTCCTGGTTATCGCTACCGCATGGCTGCTGGCCGCCGCCACGGATCTAAACAGCCAATCGTCGCGGCCCTTCTGCGAATCGGTGCCAACTAGACGCGGCGTCGTCTGCTCTCCGAGCGTCCTGCCGTCGCCAAGGAGCCCATTGTTCGCGGAGCCCCATGCGTAGAGCTCTCCGGTAGCCCTTATTCCATAGGAAACGCCTATAGTGTCGTTTCCGCCGGCGGCAATGCTTATCCAGTCGGTAAAAGCGCCAACCTGGATGGGAGTTGCCTGATTGCCTACTGTCCCGCCAATTCCAAGCGCACCATACGAGCGGCGTCCCCAGGCCCAAAGGCTTCCGCCTTCGGTCTGACCTTCGGGCCGGCCAAAGCCGCGAATGCCCAACGTGTGGTGCAGGCTGCCGGCCACGTCGATCCAGTCCTCGTCCACGCCTATTTGAACGGGCAGGGACGCGAAGGTGAGGGGACTGGTGGAGACGCCAAGCTGGGCAGTATCGTTGCGGCCCCAGCCGTAGAGCTTGTCGTCCCAGGTAATGCCGAAGGTATTGTCCTGGCCAATGCGCACAAGCCTCCATTCGCCGGCTTGCCTGATGCCGAAAATCTCGATCTCGAAGGGCTCGGATACGATATCCTTGTTTGTCCTGTGTTCCGCGTAAACGGCGATCCTGCCCCTGCTGCCGAGAATCGAGGCGTCGGCGCCCTCGCCCAGGTCGGAAAGGGCCACGTGAAGGGTCACGTTAAGGCCGCTGCCGGTAATAACGCCGCCGTGCCGCGTCCGCCATACCAGGTCCGAGGCTTTTACCCCGTTGCCGTGAATGACGGCCGTCAAGGGCGCCGTTTCCCCGCGCCTCGCTTCGTTGGGGCCGGTTATCGTTATGCTGTTGACCGTGGTGTCCACCCATACGGCGTAAAGGTCCCGGCTTTCGCGAAGAACCCACCGATCTCCCACGCCGACGACGTTGCCGCCTTCGGCGACCGCGCTCCAGCCGACAAAGGCATGGTCGGCCACATTCATGCCGTGATCGTCCGAGACGGTAAAGGCCGTGCCCTTTTTGCCGGTGTATGCAGCCGGCGCGGCGCCGCTATTGTCAAAGCCTTCCGGGAAGTTCGCGCGGAAGGTTAGGGTAATGTCCGGCCAGCGCCAAAGGGCGTAAAGCGTCGTGTCGCCGTCCAGAACAAACTTTTCCGAGCCAAGCGCGTAAAAGCCGTCCTCGCCGTCGATGCCCGCCGCCGCGGCGCCTTTGTCCCTGCTCCAACCGACAAGCTCGCGGTCTTCCCTGTGGAAGCCGGCGCCGTCGAGCAGGGTTACCTGCGAGCCGCGCGGAGCGTCCATTTCAAGGCCATCATCCGGCGCCTCCCCGCCGTTCGCGTCGAAGCTGAGGCGGTCGATCGGTTTTTCCCACACGGCGTAGAGCCTTAGGCCCGGGCCTATTACCGTAATGTGGCTGTTTTCGAACCCAACGTCCACGGTCGCCCCCGGCGCGTCGCTCCAGCTCCAGCCGACAGGCTCCCAATACCGCCTTGCAAGGCCCGTTCCGGGATGCGCCTCTATGGTCTGGCCCCATTGCCCGGAAACAAACCTCCGGGCATCCGTCTCGCCCCCGCCAAAGTTTCCGCCGTTAGCGTCAAAGACTACCTCGTAAACCGGCCATTGCCACAGGGCGTAAAGGACCGCAGATTCCTCGGTAACAAGGAATCCCCCGGATCCCGTCGCGTAAAAGCCGCCGACGCCGTCCACAAAGGCATTGGTATCGCCGATGATGTCTTCCCGCGCCGTCTCGCTCCAGCCAAACAGTATGCGTGAATTTCTCGTAAAGGAATGTTCGTCCGGCAGTTCCGGCAGGAACATTCCCCGGCTCCCCTCAAGGTGGAAAGTCCGTTCGCCGCTGCCGTTCGCCTCGAAGTACACAAGGCCCGTCTGCCTTTTCCAAACCGCGTGGACCTCGAAGGGATCCTCCGAGTTCCATGCGCGGGGAACGGTGATAGCCTGGTCGCGCGGCCATTCCGGCTCGAGGCTTTCGGCGTTGTTCGACCAGCCGAGCAGATCGTGCCACTCCCTGTCAAAAAGGGCGTTGACATCGGTCAGGACGAAGGGCACTCCCCGCAGCCCTTCGCGCTCGACGATAAAGTCCTGCTCGTCCTCGCTTCGGAAGTTCGAGCTGAAGACGAAGTTGATAGGCTCAGGCTCGCCCTGGTACCAGAGCGGGACAAGCGTGATATTTTCGCTAAAGACAAAGGCGTCGGCGCCCAGCGGGAAAGGCGGGCGCGAAAGGTCGGCCTTGTCCAGCCAGCCGCTTAGGTTGTAGCCTTCCTCTTTGTGGTATATTCCCGCGTTGCGCCCGGGGAGCGTGGCGGCCTCTCCGCGAAGCCCGACAAGGTCTTCTATGGCCCCTTCCCCGAAGTCCCCCGGCTCGAATTTCACCGTGAATTTTTCGCGGTACCAGATCGCGTGGAGAACAATGTCCCCGGTCGGCATAATTTCCGTAAAGCCGCTCTCGCCCCTGGGGAAATCAAGATCGAAGCCCCGGTCGGGGGCCGGATCCACATCGGGATCGCCGTGCCAGCCCATGAAGACATGGTGCTGCGGCGGGGAGAACAGGGCGTTGGGCGCTTCCCGCCCGATCCTTCCCCTTACGTCATAGCTGACCGATGTCGCGCCGGCCGTGAGCCCCGTGCCCGCGCCGCCGTTCGCCCGGAATTCCACCCTGTGAACCTGATCCCAGATAGCGTAAAGCGTAAGGTTTATGGCGCCGCCGGAGATGTCGGGGCTAATAATTTGGCCGGGCGCGAACTGCGGGCCGAACGCGTCGTGCCGCGTGTCCCAGCCCAGCATCACCCAGCCGGGGCGGTCGATGGCCGCGCCGTGAAGCGCCATGTCCCTGCCCAAAGGCGCGCGGAAACGCGAGGTCGCCTTATCCGCCGGCAGCCAGTCGTCGCCCGGCGCCTGCCAGTTAAAAATTATTTCCGAAAAATTCCCGTCAAAATCGAGAAACCAGACAGCGTAGAGCGTCTTGTCGGCCTTGATGCCCTCCGCCTCTTCCGGCGGAAATCTGCTCCCTTCCAGGTACACCGGATAAACGGCGCCGGATTCCCGGCCCTCGCTCCAGCCGGAAAATGTCCAGTTTTCAATGCTTTCCGCGCCAAAAGACTCGAAAGGATCGTAGGCCTCGTTGGGCCTAAGATTCGCCTCGGCGCCAAGGAAGGGAAGCGTAACGCGCCCATCGCTATTCACTCGTTCCCGCTCCGGCGACGTTCCGTCGGACCAATCAAGGTCGAACGAAACCCAGATATCGGAACTGGGCTTCGGATGCGGGCCTGGGCCTGGGCCTGGATTTGCCGCTCCTTCGCATGAGGCGAAAGCAAGCGCCAAGCCTCCAATAGTCAAGGCTGCAAAAATGAGGCGATTACGCCGCAATAAAGCGGTTTGTTTTTGGGTTTTCATAGATGCTCCAGCAAAAGATGCAAGATGGGAATTCCCTATCCGGAACCCCATACGTTTTACGATACTTCGAATAATATAGCGCCGACGGGAGAATGTCAAGCGTTTTGTCGGGAAGGGCGCGATTCAACAGTACCACTGTTCCCGAATCCGCCGACTCGATAGGCGGGCGAATAATTGGAAACAATAGTTTGCAGTTCCTAAACTGTGTGGAAGTTCGATACTTTCGATTATTGCATATATGGTCTTGTATTAGAGTAAAGGCAACGGCGAGCATTCGTAAAAAGAGTTCTTTATGAAGCGCGTTTTCCGAATACAGTAGTCTGATTTTATGAAAGATTAAGGCTTCCGGGGCGGGCTTGTCATGGAGACGATCTAGTGTTCCGGAATATTCGGTTTGCTAAATCGCAACGTTCGGTAATTCCTTGCCGGGCAAGGAATTACCTCAACCTGCATACCGTCATTTGAATATTCCGGAACACTAGCGCTGAACCCGGCCGGAGCCGTCGCCGGCGGCGAGCCTTTGCGCCTCGTCGGCGGCGATCAGATTGAAGTCGCCCTCGATCGAATGCTTGAGGCAGCTTGCCGCCACGGCGAATTCCAGGCTTTCCTGCGGGCCAAAGCCCTTTAAGCCGGCATAGATAAGGCCGGCGGCAAAGCTGTCCCCGCCTCCAACCCTGTCAACGATATGCGCCGCGTATGTTTTCGAAAAATAAAATTCCCCGCCGCGATAAAGCATCGCCGCCCAATTATTGTCGCTGGCGCTGATCGACTCGCGCAGGGTGATAGCCGTCTCCTTAAAGCCAAAGCGCCGGGAAAGCGCTTTCGCCACTTCCTTGTAGCCCTCGCGGCTAATGGCGCCGGCGGAAACGTCGCTGCCGGCCGCATGGATGCCGAAAACGTCCGCCGCGTCCTCCTCGTTGGCGATGCACAGATCGACGAAGGGCATAAGCGCGCCCATGACCTCGCCGGCCTTTTCCCTTGGCCAAAGGTTTTTGCGGTAATTAAGATCGCAGGAAACATAAAGGCCGTTTTTCCGGGCTGCTTCGAGCGCGTCGCGCGTTATGGCCGCCGCTCCGGGAGAGATCGCCGGGGTGATTCCGGTAAAGTGAAAGCGGCCTGCGCCCTCGAAAATTTTTTCCCAGTCAAAATCCGAACGCGCCGCTTCCGCGATGGCCGAACCGGCGCGGTCGTAAATCACTTTCGACGGCCTTTGCGAGGCGCCTTTTTCCAAAAAATAAATTCCCAGCCGGCTTCCCCCGCGCGCGATCTTCGAAGTGTCAACGCCGAACTGACGCAGGCTGTTAAGCGCGGCCTGTCCAATCTCGTGGCTTGGCAGCTTGGTAACGAAGGCCGCCTCGGCGCCGAGGCTAGCCAGCGATACCGCGACGTTCGCCTCCCCTCCCCCATAGGTTGCGCCGAAACTCCGCGCCTGCGCGAAGCGATAGTAGCCTTCGGGCGCAAGCCTCAGCATTATCTCGCCAAAGGTAATTACTTTTTCCATTTTTTCTACCTGTCTTTAGTTTTGCAAAAGACGCAGGGCAAAGCCTAAAATATCGTCCTTCATGGCTACCGATAACGGCTTTCCTGTCGCGCCGATTTCCGCGCCGTTCATGTCAAAGGCGAATCCCTTGCCCTGTAGGTATGCAAGCGCGCGCGCGAGGCTGTTCGTTCCTATAGTAAGGATCCCCTTTCGCCTCGGCGCGGCGGTTTTTAGTATTTCAAAGCATGAAAGGCCCAAAACCTCGAAAAAAAGGCCGGCGGCCCTAAGCGCGTCCTCTTCGACCGGGGAAGCAAGGACAACCTGCGCAAGGGAAAATCCCAGCGCGGCTTGAACGGCTTCCCTGGAAAGTTTAGTGATTTTTTCAAAATCGTCCGATTCGATAAGATCCGGCGCGACCATCCACGAGCCGCCGCAGGCAATAACTTTATCAAAAGCCAAATATCTGGCTATATTATTCGCGTTGATTCCGCCGGTGGGCATAAATTTAAGCTGGGGATAAGCCGCGGAAACGGCTTTGAGAAACTCAAGCCCGCCCGCCTGCTCGGCCGGGAAAAATTTTACCGCCTCAAGGCCCAGCCCTATCGCCCATTCCATTTCGGAGGGCGTGGCGCAGCCGGGAATTACCGGAATGCCGCGTTCGGCGCAACGTTCCACGACCTTGGGATTAAGGCCCGGGCTTACGACAAAGCGCGCGCCGGCCTCGATCGCCTCGTCCGCCTGCGCTATCGTCAGAACGGTTCCCGCGCCAACAAGCGCTTCCGGCGCCTCATCGCTTATGCGCCTGATCGCCTGCGGGCCTTGCGCCGTCCTAAAGGTAACTTCCGCGCAGGGAATGCCGCCGGCAATAAGCGCCCGCGCCAAAGGGACGGCTTTTTGAGCATCGTCAATCTTAATGACCGGCACAATGCCGATCTCCCCAAGCCTTTTCAAAACGGGATGCATGATAATCCCTCGCTTTTAGGGGAAGGCACGCGTCGGCCTTGGAAAAACCTACGGCCGACGCGCCCTGAACAGACTAAACGCGATTTTAGCGGCGGTAGCCGCCACCGCCGTTGGGCTTGTCCATAGCCTCGTTCACGCGAAGACGGCGCCCGTCAAGCTCCGAATCGTGCGCGCCGGCAATGGCGGCCTCGGCTTCAGCGTCGGAACTCATCTCGACAAAGCCAAAGCCTTTGGAGTTGCCGGTATCCCGCTCGATGATGATTCTCACGGAGGCGACGTTGCCAAAGTTCGAGAAGCAATTGCGAAGGCTGTCCTCGGTGGTGTGGTAGGCGAGGTTTCCGACATACAGTTTCTTGGCCATCAAAAAAATCCTTTCCCGGTAACGTCCGGGCACGTTTGGCGCCATATCCGATGGAGCCGTTGACAAAAAGCGCTTAGCGCCCCCTGCCTCTTGGACTTGAAGTCCCAGTATACACGCCCGCGAAAGCGGGCGACTCAAAACTCCCCCGACCAAAAAGGCCCGAGAAGGTAAGATGCTCTAATAATGTTAGGGAGTCGAATGCCGGAGGCGAGAGGAGAAAACGAATGCGGAACCCTAAACTCTGCGTCCGCTCCCTTAGGCGCGGGCTTTTCCAAACAATTTCCAAACAAGTACCTACGATACAAACATACCCATCGGCCGGAGCCGATGTTCCACGCTCGGGAAATCCCGAAAGGGCCTTCAAAACCAATCCGAAAACCCTCTGAAATAAACGTACACCACTTGGGCGCGCCTGTCAAGCCCCTCAGAACGATTTTTTTTCTTTTTTTCGCGACTCCCTGGCTAGGCCCAAACCAGGCCGATCGCCTCCTTTATCCCGGCGGCCTCCCTCACGCGCCGGGAATCGATCTGCGCCTGCTCCCAGCTTTCGCCGGACGCGAGGCAGTCGCGCGGGCACAAAAAGTCCGGAAAGCCAAGCCCGCCGGCGGTCTTGATGCGCGCCGCCATTCTCGCGGCCGGACGCAGCTCGCCCGTGAGCGAAAGCTCGCCGCTTATCGCGAGGCCGCGCGGGATCGGAAGGCCGGTTCGCGCCGAATAAAGGGCGAAGGCCAGGGCAAGCTCGGCGCCGACCTCGGTAATGCGGATGCCGCCGGCGACGTTGACGTAGAGATCCTGGTCGGAAAGCCTGATTCCCAGGTGCTTTTCCAGCGAGGCAGCGACGCGCGAGACGCGGCCCGAGTCGATTTTGTCGGAAAAGACGCGGCTGACGGCGCCTTTGGCCGGTATCGCCAGCGCCTGAATCTCGACCAGCATGGCGCGCGAGCCCTCGGTTACGGCGGCGGTGGCCACGCCGGCCGGAAGCTCGCCCTCGCGGCGCACGAGGAAAAGCGCGCCGGCGTCCTCCACCGGCGCGAGGCCCTTTTCGCCCATCGTGAAAATCCCGATCTCGTCGATGGAGCCGAAGCGGTTTTTGGTGGCGCGCAGGAAGCGGCAGTCGCGGCCCTCGGACAGGCCGGAGGTTTTGTCGTTTCGCTCGAAATAGAGAACGGTGTCAACCAAATGCTCCAACGTTTTGGGGCCGGCGATCACGCCTTCCTTCGTAACATGCGCGACCAGAAAAAGCGCCGCGTCGCGCTCCTTGACCCAGGAGACCAGCTCGAAGGAGCAGTATTTCATCTGGCCGACGGTGCCGGGGATCGCGCCTGCGTCCGGGGAAAAAAGCGTCTGCGCGGAATCTACCATTACTAGCGAGGGCTTTACCGCTTCGAGCGCCGTCTCGACCTCGGAAAGGGAGCTTGAGCAGATCACCTCGATGCGCTCGATGTCACCCGTGGCGGCCAGCCCCAGCCTATCGGCACGCAGCTTTATCTGCCCGGCAGATTCCTCGCCCGAGACGTACAGCACCTTGTTACGCACGCGCGCGGCGGCGGCGGCCTGAAGGAGCAGGGTGGACTTCCCAATGCCCGGCTCCCCGCCCACGAGAACGGCGCTGCGCCGCATAATTCCCCCGCCCAGAACCCGGTCAAGCTCGGCGATGCCGGAGGAAATCCGCGCGCCTTCCTTGCTTTCCACCGAGGCCAGGGGAAAAGTCCTCGGCACCTCGCGCGAGCCCGCCTTTCTGCCCGCGCCGGGGCTTTCGGCCGTTTCGACCAGCGTGTTCCACTCGCCGCATTCCGGGCAGCGGCCGAGCCATTTGGGTTCCCTGTGCCCGCAGGCCGAGCAAGCGTAGACGGGTTTGCGCGCTTTCATGTTCACGATGATGTTAGCGCATAGTTACAGATCATCCAAGGCGCGCGCAAGCTCGGCCTTTGGAATGCCCCAATTGCGACCGAAGCGCTCGAAGAGCGCGCGCGACAGATCCAGAAAGCGCATAAAAACAGGCGCCGCGCCCGGATCAAAAAGCCCGCGTTCCACGGCAAGTCCCCAAAAGCGCGCGAAGTTTTTTATCGAGTCAAGCTCCTCGCGAGAAAGCGCGCTTGTTTCGATTACCTCGTATGGCGGCTCTGCGCAATGCCGAACCCCAGCGCCTCTATCCTGCGCCAAAGCGGCGTTCCGGGAAGCGCCTTGAGTATCCCAAGCTGTATTTCCGCGCGCCCTTCGCCGGCCTGTGGAGCAAGCGCTTCCCACAGCATGTCAAAACCTTTCGCAAAGGACTCGATGCCCTCGCCCGGAAGCCCGGCGATCAGGTCGGCGTGGATTATCGCGCTTGTTTCCCACCTAAGAACGCGCAGGACTTCAATCTCGCGCGCGGGGTTTGATGCGCGGCATATAAGCGCCGCGACTTTTTTGTTAAGGGTTTGAATGCCTACTTCCAGGCGCAGGGTTCCGGGGGGAAAGCGCGCGATCGTTCGTATCATGCCGGGAGTAAAAAGCAAAGGATGCATTTCAAAGTGAACGCAGGCGCGCGGGCCGTTCCATTCCCGCCTATGTTCCTCAAGAAAAAATTCCATGATTGTTATCGCGCGTTCGGAATTGTAGTTAAAACTTCTGTCCAAAAACTTAAATGCCCTAGCTCCCCTTGCGATAAGCGTGCGCATTTCCTGCAAAAAAGCATCGAGGGGAAATTCCCTCAGCTTGTCGCCGGCGCTTTGGCAAAAAGCGCATGAATTGTGGCAGCCTCGGCTCGATTCAACATAAACAAATTTTTTCCGCAGATCCTCGTCATCGTAAAACGCGTAGGCGTTTTTTATCGTGGCAATATCCTCGCGGCCATGAACGCCCGCACGTTCATCAAATATTTTTCCAACAGCGCTTGCGCTTGCGCCGTCTTGCAAAAGCGCATTGCAAAGCTCGCGGAACGCGCTTTCACCCTCGCCCCGAATGCAGGCGTCGGCAAGATCGAAAATGGGTGCGCCGGCAGGAAGGCCGGTAATTTCAGGGCCGCCAAGCGCGACAAAGGGACGCGAAGGCCCCCATTCCTTGCGCAGCGCCGTCAAAAGCTCGATCGTCGCGCCGTGATTCCAGATCGAAACGGAAAGGCCAAGGATGCGCGGCCGAGCGGAAAGGAGCGCGTCGATCTTTTCCCGCAAAGGCTGGCGCAGCGCGAACTCGATTATACGGCAGCGTTCTTCAAGCCCCGCGCCAAGGTTGGCCTTGAGAAGGCGCAGCGCAAGCGAGGGATGTATCCACTTAGCGTTTATGGTCGAAAGAATTATGTCGGCGCGCACGATATCAGTCTTCGCGCCTGGAGGGGCGGAACGCGCGCTCGGCCTTCTTTTGAGAGCTTTCGCGCTTTTCCTCGAGGCGCCTTTCCCGCGCGGCGCGCGAGGGCTTTGTTTTTTTGCGCGCCTTGGGCAGCCGCGCCGCCTCGATCACAAGCCGTTCGAGCTTCGCGCGCGCGCCGTTCAGATTTGCAAGCTGGGATCGCGTTTCGTCCGCGCTTACCACGATTTCGCCGGCGCCGGTAACCCTGTCGCCCAATGTCAGGCGCGCCCTTTCGAGCTCTTCCGGGGAAAGGCCGCAAAGATCGGAAAGGCAAATGCGCAAGGTGGCTTTCGTGCTAACTTTATTCACATTTTGTCCGCCGGGGCCGCTTGCGCGCGAAAAGCTTGCGCTTGCGTTTTCGAGAATGGACTTGCGCAACAGGGCAAGGTTCACGCAAGCGCCCTATCGAAGAAAGCGCGCTTCGATGTCAAAGCCACGGCGCGCAAACGTTTCGCAGCGCAGAATCTCGCCCGGCTTTTCGTCGCCGCGCGCGCCTGATGAAACAACCGCGCAGCCGTCGACTTCAGGCGCATGGCAAAAAAGCCGGCCCAGCCAGAATTCGCCCTCGTCCCCGTCGATTTTTTCCTCGAGCAGAACGTCAAAGGCGCGGCCGATAAGCTCGTCTATTTTTTCCTCGGTTATCGGCATTTGCGCTTCCTCTGCTTTGCGCTTGCGTTCCTGCGCTATTTTTTTCGGCGGCTTATTTTTTAGATCGTAGGCGGCGGTTCCTTCCTCGCGCGAATAGGCGAAGCATCCAAGCCAATGCGGGCGCAGTTCCTGCTGAAAGCGCAAAAGCTCCTGAAAATCCTCTTCAGTTTCGCCGGGAAAGCCCAGCAAAAAAGTAGTGCGAAATATCGCGCCGGGTATGCGCGCCCGGATCGCGCCGGCCAGCGCAAGATATTTTTCCGCGTCGCCGCTGCGCCTCATCGCCTTGAGGATTTTGCGCGAGGCATGTTGAAGGGGAATGTCGAAATAGGGCAGAATGCGCGGATCGTTTTCCATGACATCCAAAATGCCAAGGGGGAAATTATCCGGGTGCATGTACAAAAGCCGAACCCAGAAATCGCCGCGCAGTTTGGAAATCTCGCGCAGCAATCCGGGAAGATCAAGGCCGGCGTCTTTGTAGGCGCAAATGTCCTGCCCGATAATGCAAAGCTCCCTCACTCCGCGCTCGATAAGATCGCGGCATTCATCGACAATTTCCCGCGCGCCGCGGCATCGCAGAGATCCGCGAATTAAAGGGATGGCGCAGAACGAACAGGCGTGGTTGCAGCCTTCGCTTATTTTCACGTAAGCGCAGCCCGGCATCGAAAGAAGCGGGCGGGCTCCGGGCGGCGAGTCGGGCGCGGCGCTGTCATGCGCGCGACCGACAAGCCGGCCGGCGGCGCGCGCGATTTCCGCCGCGTCGTCCAGGCGCAAAATCCCGTCTGCCTCGGGAAGGGACGAGGCTAGATCCTCGGAATACCTCTGCGCGAGGCAGCCGGCAAGAAGGATTTTTTTTTCGGGATAATTTTTTTTCCATTCAAGAACGGCGTTTATCGACTCGCGCTTTGCGTCCTCGATAAAGCCGCAGGAATTAACGATTATCAGATCGGCGCTTTCGGCATCGTCCGCGCAAGTCCAGCCGTGGCCGTCCAGCCGCGCCATCATGCCTTCGGAGTCAACCTGATTTTTAGCGCAGCCGAAGGAATCGAGAAAGTAGCTCGCGGGCACAGGGATTAGGTTTCCAAGCGCGCGACCACGAGCCGGAACAGACTGTCCTCGCCGCGAATCCAGCGAATGTCCGCGACGACGACCTCGCCCGGCCCGCCTATTTCCACGGGAACGGTTCTGCCGCCGCCGGTAACCTGAAGGCGCGCGGCCTGCGCGTTTGAAGCCCAAATGCGAACGCCGTTGTGCACCTGCGCGACGGTCAGCTCGTCAAGGCGCTGGAAGAAGCGCTCGTTTCGCTCGCGGCGAGCCGGCTCGAAAAGAACTTCCCAGCGAAATATGCCGCTGCCGACAAAATTGGCCTGCAAGGTGAAGGGGTACGCGTTCGGCGATGAAAA
>Ga0131853_10011217_pt1 | contig 16388 bp, 14 predicted proteins | sample TergutLab28metaG_FD_92764 | JGI IMG/M metagenome (GOLD analysis project Ga0131853, IMG submission 92764) | Labiotermes labralis P1 segment gut microbial communities from Petit-Saut dam, French Guiana - Lab288 P1 (version 2) (version 2) | ecosystem: Host-associated > Arthropoda: Insects >...
ATATGTAACTATTTTGTAGAACTAGGCCGGGACGCTAACGCGCCCGTAGCCTACCTTTGAAACAGGTATCAGAAATTTATCAAGCTAAATTTCCGATACTATTTCAAAGGAATTCCACTATAATATCTGATTAAAACCCAATACTTTTTTACGGTTAAAAGCACCTCAAAACGGCTTCATCTCGCCGTTTTGAGGTGCCGTTCAAACTATTGGTTTTAATCTAGAATTAGCATGAGTATAAGCAGTAAACCACTCAAACCCTTAGAGCCTGTTTAATATCTCCATTCTGACACCTTTTTGGCTAATTTTACGCCATACTTCTTCAGCACTCACTTGCATATATTCTGCCGAATACTTTGAGTGCACCAAAGGTGTCACGAATGCCGCGTTCGTGCTTCCTAGCCTGACGAAAAATTATCTCAAAAATTCGTCAAAAGCGAGATATCAAACAGGCTCTTACAGCACCGGCAATTTACCTCGTAGGGTTCTCGCACTCCTTGCAATCAGCTCGGAAATCAGATTATTATGGTAATTTAACTTGAAAAAAACGCAAGTTAAATTACCATACCTTATTCAAATTTAATATCCAAAGAATCACAAATAGGCCTGTATCCAATCTTTTGATATATGCTGTTGGAGGTTGGGTTTGCTAAATCAGTATACAACACGCATTTCTTAAATCCCCGCCCCAAAACCATGCGGCTAACCTTAGCCACACAGGATGTTGCATAACCTTTACCGCGAAAATATGGCGGAGTGTAAACAACTGCAACACTACAAACAGTTGTCATTTCTCTTGCGGTTTTTGCCATAGAAACAGGCATGCCATTGTATTCTAAAATATAGAGCTTATCTGTGGCAATATGATATCGATAAACTTCCTCATCACTATTAATAGCTATCGGTGTATCAAAACACTCAAGCCGAAAACCTTCAAACCAGTAAGGGAAAAATGATATATCGCTCTCTTTTGCCAGGCGTAAGCTGCCAATTTCAGGAATATCATGGTTTACCTCAGTAAGTTCATAAATTCGTTGATTCATACTTACAGAAAATTCCATGCCCTTTGCCAGGGTGTATTTGCTTGCAAAACCCTCAGCCAAAGATTTTTCAGACATTACTCCCGGAACAGAAATATTTTCTTTTATAATTTCATTTACAAGAAAGTCCAATGCCCTATTGTTAAGCCTATTATCTGTAGCATAAAGTGTCAGGTTCCACGGCGGAGTCATTATGGCAGTTAAAATAATTCCATTCTCGCCAGAAACTGTTGCCATGAACCAGTTAAGCGGGTCGCGCCAATCATGTTTATCTTTGCCCTCATTGCCAATTATAATATTGCCAAGAGGTATAAGGTTCTGACCTTCGTGCCGCAGCAAAATATCATATGTATCTTTGTAAAATTCTTTAATGTCTTTGTAAATTCTAAATTCCATAATACCTCCCTTTCTATAAAAAAAAAGCGACCGGAAATAAACTCCCGGCCGCTTTTTTACAAACACTCGCAAAAAAATTATCTTTTTGAGAACTGCGGTGCTCTCCTTGCGCCTTTAAGACCGTATTTTTTACGTTCTTTCATGCGTGGGTCACGGGTTAAAAAGCCCGCTTTTTTAAGAGCCGGTCTAAGATCAGCATCAGCCTCTAAAAGCGCTCTGGAAATACCGTGGCGAATAGCACCCGCCTGGCCTGTATAGCCGCCGCCAAACACGTTTACTTTAACATCAAACTTACCTAATGTTCCTGTAAGCTCAAGAGGTTGCTTTAAAATAACCTTCAAAGTTTCAAGGCCAAAGTAATCGTCTATATCTCTTTTATTTATAGTAACTTTGCCGTTGCCCGGTAAAAGGTAAACTCTGGCAACTGAAGATTTGCGCCTGCCGGTGCCGTAATATCTGACTGCTTGTGACATATTATTCTACCTCCATTATACTCTATACGCTTAGCACTAAAACTTCGGGTTTTTGTGCTTCATGATTATGCTCTGTGCCTTTGTAAACTTTAAGCTTTTTAAGCATTTTAGCGCCTAAAGCCTTTTTGGGAAGCATGCCTTTTACAGAGTGCTTTATAACCTCTTCCGGCTTTTTATCAAGCATGGTTTTAAGGTTTGTTTCTTTAAGGCCGCCGGGGTGCCCTGAGTGCCTTCTGTAAAGCTTTTGGTCAAGTTTTTTACCTGTCACTGCGATTTTTTCCGCATTTATAACAATTACATAGTCCCCCGTGTCCAAGTGGGGCGTATATATCGGTTTGTGTTTTCCCATAAGAACTTTAGCTATTTCAGACGAAATTCTGCCTAAAGTTTGGCCTTCACAGTCTACAACATACCATTTTCTCTCAATTTCACCGGCTTTAACCGTGTAAGTCGTTCTCATTTAAGAACCTCCTAAAATCTCATATAGCTGTTCAACTTAATAGCTACCATTTAAGTTGAACCAAGTCACTTAGCTTTCGCTACTCATTTAACCTATGATTAAATGAATTCCCGCTCTCTCGTGCCTTGCTTTAAGCTGAGCGCCTTCGCTGCTTCACTTAGAGGCCGTTCATCAATTAAAAATGCCCGCAAGCAAGCTTGCACATTTTCAAGTCAACTCACTAGATCACAAATTCATCTCCGGGGCTAACGGATATGAAGTGGGTCTAAAACAAGGGATATTATATTACAAATAATAGGGCGCTGTCAACATATTTGCTTTTATTTATGATATAATTTACGCATTAAGTTAAGAAATACTGAGTGAAGCAAAACATTTTATAAACAAACGCAGCAAGACTATCCGAAAGAGAGGAAATTGTTATGAGTGAGTTTAATAAATTATGCGACAGGCTAAGAGCTGAATCTGCCAACAAAGACATTTTTGAAAAAGCAAAAGAGTACGCCCTGGATTATATCAGCACTGTTGATTCCCGTAATGTTGCGCCTGCTGATAGTGCCATTGAAAATTTATCAAAATTTATTGAAGATTTGCCCGAAGACGGAACAGATACTCTGGAAATATTAAAACAACTTAATGATTACGGTTCCCCGGCTACTACCGCTCAAACAGGCGGGAGATATTTTGGTTTTGTAAACGGCGGCGCCATTCCCGCTTCACTTGCAGCAAAATGGATTTCTGATGTCTGGGACCAAAATGCTGCATTAAATATAATGTCTCCCATTGCATCTGCCTTGGAAGATATATGCGAAAAATGGGTTATTGACCTTTTAAGGCTGCCTCTAGGAACCGCCGCCGGCTTTGTCAGCGGAAGTTCTGCCGCAACCCTTTGCGGTATAGCCGCCGCAAGAAATCATTTGCTAAAAAATAAAGGTTATGATGTATCAAAAAAAGGGCTTTTTTCTGCACCTCCTATCAGGGTTGTATTAAGCAAAGAGGCTCACTCCACTGTCTTTAAAGCCCTTTCCATATTAGGTCTTGGCAATGAAAGAGTAGAAATGGTAAACTCAGACAGCGAGGGCAGAATTGATCACTCTCAAATACCGGTGCTTGACGATAACACATTGTTAATTTTGCAGGCAGGAAGTGTTAACACCGGGGCCTTTGACAATTTTAATGTTATTTGCAAAGAAGCCCGCGCAAAAGGTGCATGGGTTCATGTTGACGGGGCTTTTGGGCTGTGGGCAAGGGCTTCGGATAAGTTCACCCCTCTTACAAAGTCGCTTTCCCTGGCCGACTCCTGGTCGTGCGACGCACATAAAACACTTAACGCACCTTATGAGAGCGGAATAATACTCTGCAAAAACCGTAGGGCATTGACAGATGCACTGCAAATGGAAGGCTCGTATATTATTTACAGTGAAAAGCGCGACGGTATGCTGTATACAATGGACATGTCAAGGCGGGCAAGAAGTGTTGAGCTTTGGGCGGCTCTTAAATCCCTGGGAAAAAACGGAGTTAAACTATTAGTTGAAAACCTTCACGAGAAAGCGCAGTATTTTGCAAAGCAGTTAAGTGACAAAGGCTTTGCAATACTAAATGACATGTGCTTTAACCAAATTAACGTTTACGTCGGTAATGACAGTGACACACAGAAATTCCTGTCTGCCATACAACAGGCCGGCACCTGCTGGTGCGGCGGAGCAAAAAGATTAGGCAAGCCTTTTATTAGAATAAGTATTTGCTCATATAAGACAACATATAGTGATATAGATATGTCAGTTGAAGCATTTGTAAAAGCAAGAAACATAATTTCTAACTAGGGCCTGTTGACACTAAGCTGTCACGGCCTTTGCGGCCGCCTCGTTGCTATACTTCGTCTCGCTCACTTGCAAACTACTTCCAGTGTAAACTACTTCCAGTGTGCAGCGTTCGCCGCTCCTCGTCTAGTTATACCAATCCTGATTAAATGCGCCTCCCAAAATGCATGTGACCCATTAGTGTCAACAGGCCCTAAATACATCCCATCAGAAAACAGCGCCGGACATATTTTGCATATAAATCCAAAAGGGGCACAAAATACTAGTGAAACAAATTACTTCCTGAGGTGATTTTTGTATGAGAATAATTATATGCACAGTTATTTTGGCCCTTACTCTTTCTATGGGCCATATAACCTTTGCCGCCGAGCCTTCTGCTATTACAGAGCCTATGGTAGCGGCTCACGGAGCTATTTTGATGGATGCCAAAACAGGCCGTGTTTTATGGGAGAAAAACTCCGAAACAGCAATGGCAATGGCCTCCACAACAAAGATTATGACGGCTATCATAGCCCTTGAAAACGGTAATCTTGATGATACTGTAACCGCGTCCGGGAGGGCGGCCCGCTCACCGGAGGTTAATATGGACTTAACCACCGGCGAAGAGCTTAAGCTTAGAGATTTGCTCTATGCCCTAATGCTTATGTCCTATAACGACACAGCAGTTGCAATCGCTGAGCACATAAGTGGTGACGTAGAATCTTTTTGTGCCAAAATGACGGAAAAAGCCAGAGAGCTTGGCGCAATGAACACAATTTTTGAAACCCCAAGCGGCCTTGACCTTGGCGACCACCACTCCACTGCCTATGACATGGCCCTTATCACACGCTATGCCCTGCAAAACCAGCAGTTTATGGACATTATCAACACACCCTATATAACTATTCACTCTAACAAAAGGGCTATTAACCTGCACAACAGAAACCGCCTTTTAAACGAGTATGAAGGCGCAACCGGTGTAAAAACCGGCTTTACAGGCAAAGCCGGCCAATGCTTTGTAGGCTCAGCCGAAAGAGACGGTATGACGCTTATTTCCGTAGTGTTTGCCTCGGGCTGGGGGCCTGTCGGCAGGGAACAAAAGTGGGTTGATACAAAGCGTATATTGGACTATGGCTTTGATAACTACACATATGTAGAGTTAGTTAAAGAGGGCGACATACCCGGGCATATTGACGTAACCCGCACAAGAAACACAAGGATTGATGTTGCACTTACCGGCGGGCTTATGCTGCCCCTGAATACAGATGAGTTCGGCAAAGTTCAAGTTACCTTTAACTATCCGCAGGAGGTAATGGCGCCTGTTACAGAGGGCCAGGTTATGGGGCAAGGCATTGTAAGCCTTGGTGATGATATTCTGGCCAGTATAGACCTTGTGGCTATGGAAGGCGCAGAGCGGCATGATTTTACCACTTCTCTACGAAAGGTTGCCGAAAACTTCTTGGAAATGGGAACTACCGGCGACATAGATTTAAGCGGAATGGACATTTTTAAGTAACATTAGAAAAGGCTGATTGAAAAGCCTGCACTAATTTTCATCGTTGTAACTGTTGTTTATTAACTAACAACAGTTACAACGGTTTTTTATGAAAACAATACTATACTGAAACCCACACAAAAGTGAATTTTTTGTTGATTTATTTAGTAAAGTATATTATACTAATACAGCAAAGTTTTTGCAAAATTTTAGAGGAGCGATTAGAAACATGAAGAAAATTATACCATTTTTAACACTTTTTTTTACAGTAGCAGTGCTGTCAGCCTGTAGTGCTTTAAGCCCTTCCCGCGAGCACCCAAGCGAACTAATAGGCTCTTGGATGGTGGACACACCCGACCCCTATGAGTTTACCTTTAACAGCGACGGAACAGGGTACCGCGGTTTTATTCCTAACCCTTACCCCATTGAATGGTGGACAGAGGGCAACAGCCTGCGTATAGATATGGCCCGGTATGCAGCAGCAGCCCCCTACTGGGATGATGATTACATAATTTTGGAAAACTGGTCTTTCACCAGAGACGGCGATAACCTAACCCTATCCAGCAGAATGAACCTGACCTCCAGGCAAACCGCCGAAGAAACCGATGATGTTTATTTAATAGCCATGCCGCCACGGGGAATGGCCTCAGCCTTAGTTGGTTCTTGGCTTTGGGATGAGGATGATGTATACATCTATATTTTTAACCCTGACGGAGCAGGAGCCCGCGGATACGCCGGAGTGTGGGTAGATGCCTTTGAGTGGTGGACATTGGGCGGCAACCGTGTGCTTATTGACTTTTCACAACACGGTGACGACTGGGATGAAGAATATGCCGCGGTAGAAAACTGGAACTTTAGCGTTTCAGGTGACAGGCTTACTTTAAGTGACCCGGACGGCGAATTTAACTATATAGCAATGCCGGAGCAAGGGCTTGACAGTGCACTGTTAGGCGCCTGGGCATGGGAGGAAAATAATACATTTGTACAATCTTTTAACAGTGATGGAACCGGTTTCAGTGGCTTTACCCCAATTCAGTATGATTTCACATGGTGGACATTGGCCGATGGCCGCCTGTTTATGGCATCTCTTGAAGAAGAAGAAGATTTTTGGGTGACAGGAAGCTGGTTTTATGTAATAGAAAACGGCATACTAACCTTAACAAGCACCCGGGATGCTGATGTCACATACAACTATATAAAGATTGATTAAAATTACAGCCCTTCAACTTGACTATAAAGGGCGCTCATTAACTTTAATACATTCAAAAAGGACGGGGGTTTGATTAGCCCCGTCCTTTTTTGCCGAACAAAAATATCGCCATTGTTTTATCGGGGTTTACCCCTATTACAATATACATATTTCAACAATTTTCATCAAAACACTTGTAATTTAGTTTAGTTTATGTAATAATGTTTTCATCAGAAAACGAATAAGTGGATGCTCTTGGTTTTTATCGCTCACCAAGGGCGGCAGGTGAGAGAAGTTCAGACCTTCGCTCACCCTGCATACGTGTCCAACCCACGTACACAACAACTTTTAGTTACACCGCATATTCATTATACGGCAATTAGCCCCAAAGTGCAAGACCAAAACGGGGTTAGCGTTTCAATAGCACTGCTTTGTTGCAGTTGGTGTTATTGTGCTTTTTGTCAAATAGTGCGTGGTATTGCGGGCTAATGTAGGCTATAAGTGCTGTGTATGTTGAACATACACGGCACTTTTTTCGTTTTCTGGGGGTAACGGCCTTGCCGGGGTTTATATAAATGTTGTCTTTAGCAAACCCCGGCCGGGTTAATGCTCCCGGAAAAAAATATATGAGGTGTTAAATATGTTGGAAGTAGTTGAATTGATTGTGAATAATGAAGAAGAGAAAGAGCGGGTAATAAAGGAGCTTTCCTTGGCAGTGGAAGAACTGGCAGATGATGTAGATGCCCTGCCGCCGCTCTTTTACAAAAATGCCTCTGTTTTACACATGAACGGCACTTTGTGTGATGATGCTATATTCGACATATTAAAAAACATGAAAACAGCAAAAATTATGAGCACCCGCAGTAAAACAGGCTCTGTAATTGTTTGCAGAGTGCAGGGTGAATAAGGTTATAGTGTAATTACGCTATAATTAATATTCTTTCTTTTCAAAAACTAGGCTGCCTGCTGTAAAAAACACAACGCCGTAACCAAGCACTATAATTAGCATGTGTATAAGCCTTGAAGCGCCGGGCAGTGCACCAATCCATAACCTGTACCAGCCCAGGTATGAAGTAAACAAAAGCTCAGAAAAAACCGGAAACACTACAGGCAGTAAGCTCAGCAGTAAATAAACAAACACTAAAATAAACATGGTCAGTGTAGCACTGCGCCCGTTAAGGGCAATTAAAGCCGCAAAAGAGGCCAAAACAGCCAGTGGCGGCAGTGTAAGAGCATAGGATGCAAGGGCTAAGCTAAGCTCTGCCGCACCCAGCGGCCTGCCTAAAAACTGGTTAAGCACCGTGCTTACAGCAAACACAGCGGCTAAATATATGGCTGTGTAGCTCATTACGGCCAGCAGCTTGCCTGAATATAACTTCCAGCGCTCAACAGGGCGGCAAAGCATGGCTTTCATTGTGTGCTCGGCAGATTCAGCAGTTATCAGGTCAGTTAAGCTCATAAATATAAGCAAGGGTACTAAAAACTGCAGAAAAAAAGGCAGCGTACCCATAGGTGTTGGCGCCAGCAACGGTATTAGTGCTTGGGTTTGGCGGCCTATAATGCCCGACAAAAAGTTACCAAGGAGGGCTGTTGCAGTGCAAATAACAACCCCTATTATAAGAAAAACAATATATTTTTTGCGCCTTAAGAGCTTAGTTAACTCACCCTTATAAGCGGCAGAAAGTGAACTCATAGCGGCCTGCCCCCTTTACGAAACTTTTCAACCTCTGATAAAAAGAAAGCCTCTAAATCGGTAAAGTCTTTCAAAATCTCCTCCATACTTTTAACAGCCAAAAGTTGGCCGCTGTGCATAACAGCGGCTTTTGTGGCGCAGGCTTGTATTTCGCCTGCTAAGTGAGAAGATATTAAAACAGCCGAACCCTTGGAGGCGGCCGCTTTAACCACATCACGTATGTAGCGCATACCTTCAATGTCAAGGCCGTTGGCAGGCTCATCCAATATTAAAAGCCTGGGCTCACTGAGGAGTGCAGCGGCAAGGCCCACTCTTTGGCGCATACCAAGGCTGAATGTGGCTACCTTGTCTTTTTTGTGCTTGTCCATGTCAACCAGGTGCAAAACCTCACCAATGCGCTCCGGGCCCGGGTTTTTATAGAACCGGGCCGCCAGCTTCAAGTTTTCCTCAGGTGATAAAAAATCATAAAGGGCCGGCGCTTCAATAAGGCAGCCGGTGTGCTGCATAGCCGCTTCATGGTTTTGCAGTGAATCCACCCCGCAAATTTTAACAGAGCCGCTGTTAGGGCGGACAAGGCCCGCCACTACCTTCATGGTGGTGGTTTTGCCGGAGCCGTTAGGCCCAAGTAAACCAAGCACTTCACCGGGGGCAAGGCTAAATGATATGCCCGAAACGCCGCGGCCGTTTTTATACAGCTTGCTTATGCCCTCAAGCTCCAGCACATTAGTTATTGTATCTGTCATTTACAGCCCCCAACCGTCAAGCTCAGTGAGTCTAAGAGCGGCGTCCAAAAACAAGCCGAACTCTGCATCAGTTTCGGCTACAATTCTTTTGTAGTATTGTATTGCAAGGTCAATATCGTTTTCTATTTCTGCTATTTGGCCCAGTGCGAAAAATATATCATATTCATAGTATGCATCTGCCGGCATATAACCCCTGCTTAAACGAAGGGCTCGCCTTGCTTCTTCCGTGTTCCCGGCGGCTAATTGGGCCTGCCCCTCATTAAACAACTCTAAAGACATTATTCTATAATGGCGGTCTTTAAGCTCTAAAAAGCGCTTGAGCAGTTCATCATTCATATCATTGAGATTTAGAGAGTCGCTTATTTGCGCTGCTGATATAAAGTCAAACAAATCACCGGTGGCAAAGAGTGATTCGATAAAGTCAACCTGAACAGTTATATCAACGAAATCGGGGTAAGTGTCAAGCATATCTTTAAGCCCTTGCTCCACAGTCTCAAGCATTTCCAATTGAAGCTCAAGCTGCCTGTTTTCATCTGCAAGCTTGCTTATTTCCTCCAAAGCTTCCGATGTGCCCGGCCGGCCTGCAATGCTATCGTGGTTTATGCTACCGTCGTCATTAAGTTTAAAGTAAGCTGTTTGGCCATATATCCTTCCAAGGTGGTCCTGCATAAAGCCCGGCGCGAAAAGTTCGACTGCTTCTGAAATGGGGTCGTCATTTATAACAGCTGTGCCTATGTCAGAAAAACGCAGCACAGCCGAAAACTCAAAAACATTAGTGTCGCCAAATATATTTACGACTGTTACACCGGCGTGGGCGTTGAGATAGAGAAGATTGCCCATAGAGTCAACCTCAGCCTCACCGCTTATGCTGTTGAAAGTTAGGCTTTGCACGGGAATGTCAATTGGGGATTTAAAATCGTCCCTTGTGCGCTGTGCGCTGCCCTCTCTTGTTTCCCACCTTAAATTTTCTTCCACCATCATGTCTATCCCAAGCCTTACAATCTCAGGCAGCTGGCTGTGGGTTATAGAGCCGCTTATGCGGCGTATGCCGTTGTCTGCGCTCATGTTTACGTTATGTTTAAGGTCCCCCACTATAAGGTCAAGGGCAACCTCAAAAAACCGCATTTGAGTGGAGCCGTTTTGCCAGGGCAACTCCATACCGTGCCAGTTTCTGAGCCTTCCCTCAGAGCTTTGGATGGTTTGCACAGAATACCACTGGATACCGCCAGCATGTTCATTGTTTAAGGACTGTATATGCAAACTGTCTGTGGTAAAAGTAAGCCTCTCTTGTGGCTGTGAGCCGTTTGAGCTGTCATAAACGCGTTCCAAAAAAGCACTTTCATTTTGGATTATACTCATTCTGCTGCTTTCATACACTTCACCATTTATGGTGATAGTAGATTCGCCCTCTAAAACGTAGTTGTCATAAAATAAAGCATTAAAAAAAGCATTTTTAAGTATCTCGTAAGGCGAGCCGTTCATGGCCGCAACGCTAAGAGCGCCGCTAAGCATTACCCCTGCAACGGCCAGGCAAATTATACGTATTTTCATACTTTTTCTCATAATTCAACAGTCCTTTCTGTACATAATGCTACTATAACGCAAAATATGGAAAATATCAATACTTGCATAAGTTAAGATTTGTTTAATACTGAATTCCACCATAACACTAATTGGCTTCTTTTTAAAAATAACTCTTGACAAGATTAATATTCACATGATATAACTGCATTAGTTTAATTAATGCAGTTAAGGAGGCGGGCTTGTGTGTATCAAATTGACAATCAATCCAGACAGGCGGTTTATGAACAAATCGTACAGCAAGTTGAACGGTATGTGTTAAGCGGCGTACTAAAAGAAGGCGAAAAAATGCCCTCAACAAGAAACATGGCACTCACACTTAATGTAAACCCAAACACAGTGCAGCGGGCTTATATGGAGCTTGAAAGAAACGGCGTAATAGTAACTGCGCCCGGGCGGGGTGCCTTTGTTGCTAACCCGTCAGTTTTACGGGAGAAAAGAAAGGAAACGCAGCTTAAAGATTTTAAAGCACTTGCCGGCGAGCTTGCAGGTGCGGGGTTTAGCAAAGATGAAATTATTTCTGTAATAGAAGAGGCGTATCAGGAGGGAGCTAAATGATAAAGGCAGAAAACCTAACGAAAAAATTTGCCGGCTTTACAGCCGTTCAAAATTTAAGTGCCGCTATACCAAAAGGCAGTATTTACGGGCTGATTGGGGCTAACGGAGCAGGCAAATCTACATTCCTGCGGCTTATGAGTGGTGTTTACAAACCCGATTCAGGCCGCGTAACGCTGGATAATGAAGAGATTTATGAAAACCCAAGAGCTAAAAGCCGTATGGCCTTTGTACCGGATGATTTATACTTTTTACCCGGTGCATCAATGAACCGCATGGCAGGTTTGTATGAAGCTATATACGAAAACTTTGACAAAAACCGGTTTAGAGAGCTTACAGCCCGGTTTAAGCTGGACCAAAAAGCAAACCTGGGCACCTTTTCTAAAGGGATGCGCAGGCAGGCGGCTACAATTTTAACCATAAGCTGCCGGCCGGAGTATATATTTTTTGATGAAACTTTTGATGGGCTCGACCCTGTTATACGCAGCCTTACAAAAAACATTATTAACGAGCAAGTGGCTGATAAAGGCATGACAGCTATTGTAACCTCACATAGTTTACGTGAGCTGGAAGACACCTGCGACCAGCTGGCCCTTCTTTATCAAGGGGGCATAGTTTTTGAGTCTGACGTGGAAAACCTAAAAACTTCCCTGTTTAAAATACAGATTGCTTTTCTGGAAGAATATGGCAAAGAAAAGTTCGAAGGATTAAACATATTAAACTACAGCCAAAAGGGTTCAGTGGCAAATATTATCATACGCGGTGATAAGGCCGAGGTCAGCTCTTATCTGTCAGCCAAAGCTCCTGCACTTTTAGATATTTTGCCCCTTTCTCTTGAAGAAGTGTTTGTTTACGAAATGCAGGCTATAGGTTACGCCTTCGAAACTATATTGGGGGAGGAATAAAATGTTTGATAAACAACTTTATAAAGAGGGGCTTAGGCGCTCAGTTTACTTGGCGGCTCTCTTTATAGGCATAATGCTTTTAGGGGCTGTTTTTATGCCTGTTTCTACTGTTACGAATCAAATATCAGAATTTGAGCAAGGCTTTACCAGCATTGCAACACACATTAGGGGTTTTGGCAATAATTATGCCCTGCTGCTGGCAATATTTGCTTTTACACCTTTGCTGACACTGTACTTATTCGCTTTTTTAAACAAAAGAAACTCAAGCGACTTCTACCACAGCATACCTCATAAGAGAGAAACATTGTATACATCTTTTACAGCGGCTGCACTGACATATGTAATAGGTGCAATATGGGTTTGTACCGGCATTACCATCGCAATATACTCCTTTTTCCCCGGCTTTATTGTGCTAAACATACCCCAAATGCTATATGTTTCTTTAGGGCTCAGTGTTGGCTCAGTTATGGTGGCAGGGGCTACATTAATTGCAATGAGTGTAACCGGCAGTACCTTTTCTAACATAAGTGCGGCACTTTTGATACTAATTCTGCCAAGGCTGCTTTTAGAGGTTTTCTTCCGCCTTATAATAATGATTACCCCTATTATATCGGCAGAGGGCTTTGGCTTTTTGGGCGGCAGCTCTCACAGCATACCTTTTGCCGCTACAGTATCTGTTTTTTCAACTTTTTTTGGCATAGGTGCCGATGTTGTAACAGGTAGGATTGCCACACTGGAGCGGGCCTTTACCAATGGTATTTTATACACAACAGCAGTAGGGCTTATCTATTTGTGCATAGGTATGCTGCTATTTAAAAACCGTAAAAGTGAAATCGCCGGCAGCCCTGCACTAAACCACGGTGCTCAGCCTGTAATACGCATTGCAGTTGCATTTTGTGCCTGCCTTCCGGCAGCTGCCGCAATAGTATCCGATATGAGCATCGGCCACATGGAAAGCATGATATTTGTAATAATATTCTATGCCTTTTCTCTGGCAGTTTACTTTGCCTATGAACTGATTGTTACTAAAAGGCTGGCTAACATTATGAAATCACTGCCGGGCCTTGGGGTGCTGGTAGTATTAAACATTATTTTTATTTCAGGGGTTATGATAACATACAACAGCATTGTAAACCGGCGGCCGGCGGTAAATGAAGTTAATTCGGTGCAAATTTTATCTCTGGGCCACTTTGTCAACAATTTATCTTACGAACACCTGCGAATCAGAGAAGTAGAGCTTAGAGATGCCGAGGTTATCTCATTTTTGCTGGATACTTTAGACAGGCAGGTGGCAAACCTTCGCAGTGGAAACCGTCAGCGCCCGGTACAGGCTATAATAAGTGTTGTGTTTACAGAAACTAACGGGCGGAGTATGAGAAGGGAGTTCAGGCTTTCAAACGAAGAAGTAAGAGGGCTTATTGATGTATTAGCGGCACAGGATGAGTTTAACAGGGCGTTTTTATCCCTCCCACAGGAACCGGATGTTATATCGGCAGGCTGGGACAGCAATATTTCCGATGAAGCCGCCGGAGAGATATATGCAGCAATGCAGGAAGAAGTAAAAACCTTGGATTTCTTTACCTGGTACTCAGTCAGGTTTGGCCAAAGGCTGCCGGAGCTTAACAGCTTTGGTGATTTACGTGTTCAAGGTGTTTATAATGATTTTATCTATAGTAACTTCTATCCTATTACAAACTTTACACCGCAGACTGCTGAGGTATTTATGAAACACACAAACACCTACAATTTTGAAAAAACAGAGGAAGCTTTAGAAACTTTATTAACAGAAGGTTTGGAGGGGCGCAGCTGGCTGTCAGTTGGCGGGGTTGGTGCCAGAGGCAGTGTAGACATTAGCGCATTTGATTTTAGAGGAGAAGGACAAAGCGAAAAGGCATTTATACAGCTGCTGCTTGACATTGTACGAGAGCAGCAAAACACGCCAATTACTATGGATGATACACTTTACAACCTCTACATCTCTTTATTTCAAACCGGGTACGGCGATGGGTTTCTCGCAAATTTCTTTTTTAACACTGAAAATGAAGAACTAATTCGTGCACTGCGCTAGATAGTGTCTACACAAATCTAGTGTGCAGCTTTTCGAGCCTGATTTTTCGCCAATTTAGGAAGGGACGACGACGCATATGCAGAGCTAATCCGTTGGTCAATGAGATATTGTGACGAATGATTCTACGGCACAATATCGAACGTTTTTTGCGAAGCAAAAAGACTGCTAGGAGCCCCTGACGAAAAATGGCGAAAAATCAGCCGAAAAGATGAGCGCTTTGATTTGCGTAGACACTATCTACACAAGGGGCATTATAACCTTTTGTTTGCAGTGAGGATTAAAAAATACCTCGTTAAAACTAGAAGAGTTTTAACGCCACGGAAATCAATTGAAAGTTGATTTCCATGGGAAAACCTCTGAAACACTTGACATTAATTATTTAATAAGTAATACTTAAAGCCTATGTCAAACTTAGAGGTGACCTGTGCAAGAGTTTAAAAAGTTATTAACCGCCATTGATATGACCGAAGGAAAACCCTGGAAAAAGCTGCTGCTGTTTACTGTGCCCCTTTTGATTGGTAATATTTTTCAGCAGTTCTACTCCGTAGCCGATGCTATTATTTTAGGCCGCTTTGTGGGTGACTATGCTCTTGCCGCCGTTGGCGCTTCCATGCCTATATTTTTCCTTATAATGGTTTTGATGATGGGCATATCAATGGGTGCCGGGGTTATGGTTTCTCAGTATTTTGGCGCCAAGCGCCGGGAAGAACTGTCATATACCATAGGCAACTGTATTACAATAACAGCCATTCTTTGCCTGTTTATGATGGTGCTGGGGCCGGTGGCCACCAGGCCGCTTTTAACGCTTTTAGCCACACCCCCTGAGATTTTGGAAGACAGCATTATGTATATGAATATTTTGCTGTGGGGCGTTTTGGGCCTTGCTTATTTCAACATACTTTCGGGCATTTTGCGCGGCTTGGGTGATGCTTTTTCACCGCTTTTATACCTTGCCATTACATGCCTGCTTAATGTTGCGCTAAACTTTCTGTTTATTGTCGGCCTTGGCTGGGGAGTGCCGGCAGTTGCGGCGGGGACTGTTTTGTCTCAGGGTTTTTGCTCGCTCCTGTGTTACAGGCGGCTTAGAAAAATGCAGGATACCTTTGATATGGGCCTGCATTATCTGCACCCGGTAAAAACTTATACAAGGCAGGTGTTAAAGCTTGGCATTCCCACGGGCGCCTCACAAGCTATAGTTGCCATTGCTTCAATAGTTGTGCAGCCTTTGGTTAACGGCTTTGGCCCGCTGGTTATTGCCGCCACGGTAATTATCATGCGCATAGATTCTTTTGTAATGATGCCTAACTTTTCTTTCGGCAACGCCATGACTGTTTTTGCCGGCCAAAACATGGGTGCGGGAAAGGCCGAAAGAGTTCCTGTAGGTACAAGGCAAAGTGTTTTTATGGCTGCCGGTACCGCCGCATTTTTGGTTTTGATTATTTTGTTTTTCGGCAGATATATTGCCGGTGCCTTTACCGAAACACAGGAAGTTGTGGACATAAGCCAAAGAATGCTGTGGATTTTAGCCCCGGGCTATATTATGTTTGCTGTTGCAATGGTGTTTTGGGGCACGGTAAGAGGCGCGGGAGATGCTATTTCACCCATGTGGGCTTCGGTGGTTAACACCATAGTTATCCGTGTGCCTACGGCATATCTGTTTGTACATATACTTGGCACCCCTGAGGCCTTTATGTACTCTATGCTGGCCGCCTGGACAGTTAATATGGTGCTGGCTATTATAGTTTACCGTATAGGAAAATGGCGGTCTAAGGGGATTGTTAAAAATAAACCGCTGGCAGAAGATGCATGATTATTGTGCAAAAAATATATTTTTCCTGAGGGGATACTTGCCGGGGCTATCATGCGCCCATTAGGCCGCCCATAGCATTTAGGCTGTTAGCCCCGGCAAGTTTGTTGCCCTCAGGAAACGAAAAAAGCACCATGCACGTTTAATAAGCAATTTAACCCAAAATTGCCCAAGAGCCTGTTTA
>Ga0131853_10011218_pt1 | contig 16387 bp, 8 predicted proteins | sample TergutLab28metaG_FD_92764 | JGI IMG/M metagenome (GOLD analysis project Ga0131853, IMG submission 92764) | Labiotermes labralis P1 segment gut microbial communities from Petit-Saut dam, French Guiana - Lab288 P1 (version 2) (version 2) | ecosystem: Host-associated > Arthropoda: Insects >...
ACCTGGACAACTCATCAGCTACAATGGGCAACTTTATATGGTTCACACGACTAACCCAGTTGGAACACCTGACACTTCATCTGACTATACACTTGTCTCTTCAAGTCTTACTGGGCCAACTGGTGCTACTGGACCAGCCGGTGGACCAACTGGACCGACTGGTATAGGTCTTCCTGGACCAACGGGTGCCACTGGCATTGCCACTGTCACACCATTCGATCCAACGCAATCTGCCACTTATGTACCTGGACAGCTCATTAGCTATAACGGACAACTTTATACACCAAATGTTGCAAATCCTTCTGGGACACCAGGTTCATCACCAGATTATACACTTCTATCTTCATCTTCAAGCATCACTGGACCAACTGGCGTTACTGGGCCAGCAGGCGGACCGACTGGACCAACTGGGGCAACTGGAGCAATAGGACCAACTGGACCAGCTGCAGGGCCAACTGGGGCAACTGGAATTACAGGACCAACTGGACCGACTGGGGCAAGTGCCATCATTCCTTATGCTTCAGGTGTTACGCCAGTGGCATTAGCGACTTTAGTTGGTGGACTTGCTGGAATTCCTTCATTCGTTGGCTTTGGAAGTGCAGCACCTGGAGTAAGTGCCCTTGGCTCAACGATTAATTTAGCAGCTCTTGGTTTACTTAACTATGCGTTCTCGGTACCTCGTAATGGAACAATCAGTGCCATTTCAGCTACCTTTACGGTTACAGCAGGTGTCTTTGCTACACTTGGAGCAGTAAGTGTTCAAGCGCAAGTCTATACAGCACCAGCAAATAGCGGTTTGTTCTCATCGACTGGAGCTACTGTTACACTCACACCATCGATGTCGCTTATTGCCATTGGTCAAGTTCTATCAGGTGTTGCAAACGTTAGTGTGCCTGTCACAGCAGGAACGCAAGTGTTGCTTGTGTTCAGCGCAGTAGACTCATCTATCTTATCAGCTGCAAGTACGATTACTGGATCGGTAAGTGCTGGTCTTGCCATTAGTTAATCCCTGATATGTGAAATGGAAATAGAATCAACCCCAAAAATAGGATCAACATTCGCAATGTAATGCTCAAAAAAAGTGAAGAACTTTGTGTTATGACCCCGATTCATTAAACCCTTTAGGTTTATGTTTCGGGGTACTCCATTCAAAGAAGCTTCACTTTTTTGTTTGAAATTGTGGTCAATTTTGGAAAGATTTCGCAGAACCTTATTCTTCAAATGTCCTAGTGTGAAATGTATGATTGTCAAATGGACATCTTTGATAAACCTTCACCATTTGTTTAAAGGTATTATTTTGCAAATTTGGATCCATTGTATCGGAGATCACTTTAGCAGTATTGACAATTATCCCCCTAGCACAGTTGTTAACAATGCCCCTAAAGAGAATGATTTTTTTCTGATCATTTTTCATATTTCCAAGATTTAACGTATTTGACCATATGCGCCATGTTTGACCATTATCAAGTGAATATCTACCACGATGAAGCTCTTTAGGCATGATGTCTGTTAAGTTGACATTTTCTGCAATATCTGGTCCATTGTTGGAGATGATGACGGTATAGTGAAGGGATTCACATGGATAGGCGCATGGGTCACAAGAAATTTTTACAATGCTTAAATCTGCCATCTGTGCCAATGGTGTATTTATAGTGGCAATGTTGTTTGCAGTATTTGGGTCAGCGGTATTAGAAATAACCATCGCTGTATTGTTAGTAGCAGCAGAATTTTTTATAACACCATTGATTAATAGATCCGAGGATTCACCTGGCTCAAGGTTTCCAAGTGACAAACTGCCACTCCAATCGTTCCAAGTTGTACCGTCATCTGTTGAATAGCGTGGATTTCTTAATGCAGATTGGATGATGTCTGTTACCACTACGTTTTCTGCTAGATCAGGACCATTATTCGTAATTTCAAGGTTGTAAGTAGCCGTTTGACCTGGTGTGATGATGTCCATTTCAGCTGTCTTGGTAATAGAAAGGTCGGCATTTGAAGGGCCACCTGATGGGAGTGGTAATGTGCTGGTGGAGGTGTTATTGGTTGGATCTGGGTCAGGGGTCGCGCTTGTGATAACGGCTGTGTTAGATAGGAAGTTTGTTGCATCGCTTGTGACAGTTCCTTTTAAAAGGATCGTTTGTGTTACGCCTGCATCTAGCGTTCCCATTGGATAAGGGCTCGTCCAGGTAACCCAAGTGTTGCCATCATCTAGGGAGTATTGGACATTTTCTAGATTGGTTGGTATGTCATCTTGGATGACAACTTCCTGAGCGTTACTTGGTCCAGCGTTGGTGATGGTTAAAGTATAAATGATATCTTCACCTGGTTCGGGGGTGGTGTTGGGAAGTTTGGTAATGGAAAGGTCGGCAAATTCTTCAACGTAGACTTCGAAGCTATTGGAATTGTTTGAAAGATTTGGATCGCTCGTTGTTGAAGTGACCAAGGCTGTGTTGATGATTTTATTGGTTGCATCTGTGGAGACAACGCCTTGGAGGTAAATGATAATGGTTTGATCTTGATTCATATGCCCGATCGTGTAACTTCCTGTCCATGATTCCCAGTTGGTTTGATCTAGGGAATACTGGACGTTTTCAAGGGTATCAGGGATGGTATCAGTGACGATGACGTTTCGTGCAGGTGATGGTCCATAGTTGGTGATGGTTAATGTGAATCCAAGGGTATTGCCAGCGGTGACATGGTTGGTGCTTGCCCATTTGATAATGCCAACATCTGCACTAGCGTGGGTCGGTGTGTTGACGGTTGCAGTGGCAGCTGGTGTGTTATCGCCGATAGCAGTAGCAGTGTTGGTCAAGCCTGCTGGGTTGTAGGTTGTTACTGTTCCTTTGATTTGTAGGGTTCGGGCACCACCGACTGGGATGGCATTGTATGTGTAAGTGCCTGTCCATGGATACCAGTCAATCCCGTTTATTGAGTATTGGAGGTTGGTAAGCTCAGGTGGTGGGGCATCAGTGATAACGACATTGTAGGCGTAGGAAGGTCCTGTGTTTTGGGTGTAGATGGCGTAAATCAGGTCGTTTCCAACAATGGCTGGATTTGCTGAGGCAGTTTTGGTTATTCTGAGTACTGCCTCTGGAGTGGGTGTATTCACGGTGGATGAGAGATTGTTGTCTGGGTTTGGATCTGGGGTGATACTATTAACCATAGCTGTATTGATAATGTCTCCTGTTGCTGCTGGGACTAGCAATCCTTGGATCAGGATGGTCTGTTGTGCATTAACGTCTAGTGTGCCAAGTTGCAACGTTCCTGTCCAAGCTAGCCAGGTTATTCCATTATCCAGAGAATATTGTGAATTAATAATTCCTGATGGAATGGCATCTGAGAGAACGACATTTCGTGAATTTGAAGGTCCGTTATTCGTCACGAGCAACTTATACTGAACGGTCGTTCCAGGTGTGAAGGGATCCGTGAGCAATGTTTTAACAATGGCGATATCTGCCTCTGCAGTAACGGGTGTAAGATGGGTGACTGCATTGTTTGTCAAATCATCATCTGGGGTATCTGAAGTAACGGTTGCCGTATTGGAAATGGCATGTAACGCGTTAGGATTAAGTGCTGGATCAACTATCCCCCGAATATAAATGGTTATCCTTGCATTACTAGCTAAATCTCCAAGAGAAGTTGGATTCGTAAAGGTTGTCCAGTTACTTCCATCAAAAGACATTTCAGGATTCAATAGATAAGCGGGTAAGTTTTCTGCAAGGCTTGTATTGCTTGCTGTATCAGGTCCGTTATTCATAATAATAAGCTCATATTGTAGCAGCTCACCGATCGTTGCAATCGTTGGTGTTGCTGACTTGCTCACGCTTAAATCTGCGATGAGGATGGAAGGTTGAACGACGGATGTCAAGGCGGTTGCTGTATTGTTGCTAAGATCTGGATCGGTTGTGTCACTACTTACATTGGCGGTATTGGTCAGCATGCTAGCGGTTGTGGCAGGATCGACATCTCCTCGAACGAGTACGGTGTAAATCGCGCCATCAGCTAGGGTTGCTAGGTTATAACTGCCACTCCATGGTTGCCAGCTTGCGCCATTGTCAATGGAAAATTCTGGATTTTGAAGTGGTGCTGGAATGACATCGGTGATTTGAACATTGTTAGCTGTTGATGGCCCATTATTGGTCACTTGAATTGTATAAGTTAGTGTACCTCCAAGGGGAATGGGATCTTGATCGCCTTGTTTTGTAATGGCAAGATCAGCAAGATCGGTCACATCGGTTTGTGCGGTGGATGTATTGTTGTCTAGGTTTGGATCTAGCGTGTCACTGCTGATGGTTGCCGTATTGGTAATGGGGCTACTGGCACCTGCGTTGACCGTGCTACGAATCTGGAGGGTTGCGTTGGTGTTTTCCGCTAAATCACCGATATTCAGCTGTCCCGTCCACGGTGTCCATGGTCCATTATTGAATGAATACTCTGGGTTTAAAAGATCTGTTGGTAAAACATCCGTGACGATGACATTCTTTGCAATTTCAGGTCCTGCATTTGACAACAAAAGTGTGTAAATCAAGGTGTCTCCTGTGGCGATAGTATCCGAACTTCCAAGCTTAACAATGGAAAGGTCAGCAGCACTATTGGTTGCTGTTGTAACCGTAGCACTATTATTGCTCATATCTGGATCGAATGTTGTCGATGTAACAGAAGCCGTGTTGATAATCGGTCCTTGGGCATAGACAATAACAGTCCCTTTGGCGAGGACGGTAAAAGTATCACCTGCTTGTAAGGTAGGAAGTGTTAATGAACCAAGGGCAACATTTTGCCAAGTCATTCCATTATCAATTGAGTAGCTTGGATTTTTAAGTTGTGTCGGAATCGGATCGACAAGTAAAGGTAACATCGCTGGATCTGGACCGTTGTTAGTAATCGTAATGGTGTAAGTTAAACTATCATTTCCAATGACCGTATCTGCACTGGCTGTCTTTGTGACTTGTAGGTCAGCAACAGCTTCAATGGTTAAAATATAATCCTCAACCTCACCATCCCCTGCCGGTCCAACACTAGCAGTATCTTGACCGATGGCATCCGCATTTTGAATCAAGGTATCTGTTGTCAAACGGAATCTAGCAAAGGTTGTTCCAGCAGCAAGAATTGTTCCTGTTGGAATCATAAAGGTTAACGGATAAGTGGCTATTCCAGAATTAGCAGGTACGATAACCACCTGACTTTCATTCACTTCGAAAAGTCCATTTTGGTTAAAATCGACCCAGCCATATAGATTAGCAGGTTGATTCGTCGTATTTGTCACCATCACATTGACAATATAATCAGTAGAACTTAAAGATAGAGAAGGCAATGGTGTCACAACCCCATCATCTTGAATACCTTGAGTTAGATCATCCCCTGTCGCATCGGAATTTTGATAAGCATCCTCCTCAGCAGTAATTTGAGTTCCCAGCATAAGCCCTGACACCACTTGATGACGCGGACCATTACTAGCAAGTAGCGTATTATAATTACCAGGACCATTTCCAATTCCTGTATCAGGCGCGTCGCCAAAATCAATCAGCAAGATGGCATTTCGACACATGGCACCATCGTTGTGAGAATCGTAATAAGTATTAGAAAAATAAACACCTGTTGCTGTGATATTATTAACAGTATAGCGATAGACGTTCCCATTTTGGTTAGCAATGGCGTAAATATTCCCTTGAGCATCTCCCGACATGGCACCATAAGAATTGTTGTAAGTAGGACCACTTGTGGTCATGTTGATCACATGAGCATTATCTAAATTAACCCGCGCCATCACACCGCCCGTTTGGATGCCATATAGAAACCCGTTGACTCCTATTCCTGTTTGAGCAGTTGCTGGTAGCCAAACCCAATCAGCGACATTTGGTGTCCCATTGACAAGTGCCACCCCATAAGCAGATGTCTGTTCTGCAAAACCATTAGTCGGATCGACCAATTTCATATAAGTTGGTGAATTTGGTCGTAAATCTACCACATAGAATCTTGCACTTCCACCGTAATAAAGATATAAATAGCCTTGGTCATCAAAACAACCTGTATTATACTGATTGGCAGTCACAGGCATCCCTGTAGGCTCACCAAGTACCATGATATTCCCAGAAGCATCCACACGTGCAATACCATTTACCGTATCATCATAACCGTAAATATAATCATCCAATGGATTGTAACCAATGGCATTGATATAATGTGGCGGATTTAAACCTCCTCGGTCAGTAGCAGTTCCTGTCACTAAATTAATCGTCACCCATTCAGTTGGATTCCCAACAAACTGAATGAAATTAGCCGTGCAAGTCAACGTGTTTGTATTTATATCATGAGCAAAATTGTTACCACTTAAAACAGCATTCCCTGATATATTAGCAGCTGTTACTGTTATTGAAATTTTCCGCGGCCCATTTGAAACAGTAAATCCATTCGGCTGAGTAAAAGTAGTCGGTGGATTAACGGCATTTGATACGACAGTCTCATAAATTGTATAACTTCCCGCTGCTGTGATTGAAAAGCTGTAATTTCCACTTGCATCCGTTTGTGCTTCTACCATACCGGAAGAATTGGATAAATAAACATAAACATCTGCGATCCCAGGTTCGCCAGTATCGTAGATGCCATTGTGATTGAGATCGTTAAACACAATCCCTGTGATTGTTGCTGGCATAAAAAATCCTCCCTGAATAAAGTCATTATAATAGTCTATTCAAAGTAAAATTGAACTGTGATCAAAGTGATGCTAAAATGGGGAATTTTCTGTTGTTTTCACTCCCCCTGTCTCCATTCCTTAACCCTTTGCATATTATATTAAGAGTCGAATAAAAATACGATAACAATTCCATGACCCTTGTTAATAAGGGTCACCTTTAAAATAGCTAGGAGGAAAAACCATGATTACAATTAGCCTCTGTATGATTGTTAAAAATGAAGAGGATGTTTTAGCACGCTGTTTAGAATCTGTTAAAGATGCCGTTGATGAGATCATCATTGTTGACACAGGTTCAACAGATAAAACGAAGGAAATTGCCCAAGAATTTACCGATAAAATTTATGATTTCCAGTGGGTGAACCATTTCGCAAAAGCGAGAAATTTTGCTTTTTCTAAGGCAACCATGACCTATCAAATGTGGTTAGATGCTGATGATGTCGTAGAAAAAGAAGAACTTCAAAAATTGATCAACCTCAAAAAAACATTAGATCCAAATATTGACATCGTCACATTCAGATATCACACACATTTTGATTTTGATGGAAAACCCATCTTGACCTCAACAAGAGAACGCCTATTTAAAAGAGAGAAAAATTTCCAATGGCAAGATGCCATTCATGAATATATCTTAATGGCTGGAAATGTCTTACACGAAGAAATTGCCATCTCTCACAAGAAGGAAGGATCATCAGGCGATCGCAACCTTAAAATATATCGCAATTTGGTTGCAACAGGAAAAGAATTATCTCCACGAGAAACCTATTATTTTGCACGAGAATTGATGGATCACGGCGTTTATGAAGAAGCTGTCCAATATTTCAATCAATTTCTAGATAATGGCTTAGGCTGGTTTGAAGACAATATTGCCAGTTGCTTTAACTTAAGTCGATGTTATGAAGCGTTGGAACAACGAGAAAAGATTCTACCCATTTTACTCAAAAGTTTTGAATACGACACACCACGAGCAGAAATAACTTGTCAAATTGCCTATTACTACAAAAACATCAAAGATTATCACAAAGCTATTTTTTGGTTCGAATTGGCACTAACCCTCGTCAAAAATTCAAAAGGATTTGTACTGAATGATTATTGGGACTATATCCCCGCCATTGAGCTGTGTGCTTGTTATGCACAAATCGGCAATTTGCAAAAGTCATTCCAATTTCATCTTTTATCAAAAGAATATAAACCAAACGCCAACGCTGTACACTACAATGACGACTACTTCAAAACACAGGGGTTTATCGCAGATTAAACACCCCTCTTTTTGAAGTATTTTGAACAAGTAAAATAGGCAATTGCGAAATAGATTTCAAACTAGCAAAATTTTCTCAAACACGCCACAAAATCATGATTTGAGAAAAAAATCTTCCATAATCGAAGTAAAATTTTCTCAAATACCCCACAAAATCGTAATTTGAGAAAAAAATCTTCCGTAATCGGAGTAAAATTTTCTCAAATACCCCACAAAATCGTAATTTGAGAAAAAAATCTTCCGTAATCGAAGCAAAATTATCCCAAATACCTCACAAAACCGTAATTTGAGAAAAAAATCTTCCATAATCGGAGTAAAATTTTCTCAAACACCCCACAAAATCATGATTTGAGAAAAAACAAAAAGTGAAATGATAGTTTCGCAATTGTCTAAACAAGTAAAAATTTAGAAGGAGGCGCATTATGAATTATTGTAAACATTGCAACAATCGCTGTCAATGCTGTCATTGTGATTGTTCACCCACATACAAATTTTTTCATCATCACCCCTGTCATCCAAGGGAACATATTCTTATCGTAGGTCCCCAAGGGCCACGTGGCTTGCAAGGAATTCCTGGACCGACAGGCATAACAGGTGCAACTGGAATAGCAACAATCACAGTTTTTAACCTAGCAGATACACCCACTTACTTAACAGGTCAGCTTATCACCTATAATGGTATCATATACATTGTTAACGTAAACAACCCTAACGGAACCCCAGATTCATCACCCGATTACACAGCTTTATCCGCCATAGGACCAACTGGAACAATGTTATTTTATGTTATTGGCGCAACTGGTGCAACTGGTACAGCCACAATGGGTTATGGTGGTGATTTAACTTTCACCACAAATACACCTAACATCCTTGACATTACCATCTCACCAGGATCAGCAATCGTTAACATAGATGCAACAGCAATGACTGGTGCAACCGGCGAACAAGGAACTCCTGGACCCATTGGTCCCACTGGACCTCAAGGAACAGTAGGATTGCAAGGCGTTCCTGGACCCATCGGACCCACTGGACCTCAAGGCATTGTAGGATTACAGGGAATTCCTGGGCCTATCGGACCTACTGGATCTCAAGGCATTGCAGGATTACAAGGGATTCCTGGCTCAACCGGACCCACTGGATCTCAAGGAGTGATAGGACTACAAGGGATTCCTGGACCTGCTGGCGCAACAGGTGATACAGGAATAACTGGAGCTATCGGACCGATGGGGCCTCAAGGAGCAACTGGAATTCAAGGAATCACCGGCAATATGGGAGCAACTGGTAATACTGGTCCTAGCGGATTAATCGGGGACACTGGTATTCAAGGTCCAATTGGGCCCATCGGTGCAACCGGCTCTCAAGGAATACAAGGTATTCAAGGGATAGCTGGTACCGTAGGAACCATTATCGGTGCTTATCCAACACTCACGGACTTACAAACAGCAGTTCCAACTGGAACTGCAGGTGAATTTTATTACATCAACCCCAACCTTTATGTCTGGGATACCGTTAGCAACAGCTGGCTAAACCTTGGACCAATTGCAGGGCCTCAAGGAATCACCGGACCACAAGGAATACAAGGTATTCAAGGGCTAGAAGGCAACACAGGATCAATCGGAAATACAGGAGACACTGGCGCAACTGGACTTCAAGGCGATACTGGCGCAACAGGAGCGACTGGTCTAACAGGAGATGCCGGACCAACAGGAGCAACAGGTTTAATTGGTAACACTGGTTCAATAGGAAATACTGGACCAACAGGACTTCAAGGAAATACCGGTGCAGCAGGAATACAAGGTACAATAGGTGATACTGGACCACAAGGAACAGCAGGCATCCAAGGAATTCCCGGCCCCATTGGACCCACAGGCCCACAAGGACCAGATGGAATACAAGGCATACAAGGTATTGCTGGAGCAACCGGACCTCAAGGACCAGTCGGGATTCAAGGAATTCAAGGCGTACAAGGCATCACTGGAAACACCGGAATAACCGGAGCAACTGGAAGCACTGGGGCAACCGGACCACAGGGCATTCAAGGAATACAAGGTGTCACTGGAAACACCGGTATAACCGGAGCAACCGGTAGCACTGGGGCAATTGGACCTCAAGGCATTCAAGGAATACAAGGCAGCACTGGAAACACCGGTATAACTGGAGCAACGGGCAGCAGTGGACCAACTGGACCTCAAGGCATTCAGGGTGCTACCGGAAACACTGGAATAACTGGACCAACAGGTGGTGCTGGCTCCCCAGTTTATGCCTCATCTACAGTTATGGCAAACAATACTTCAAGCTTCTTTTCTACAGCAGCAATGGCGATGAATACCAGCGTATATGGCACAACGATTACTGCACCTTCGAACGGTATTTTTTATCTCCAGGTTTCGCCTTTAACGCAATCTAGTTCTGGAGCTAACACCATATTTGGTATTCTTGTCAACGGTAGAATGTATGGACAATTAAACTCAACTGGTCCTAATTCATATGCAACTTTTACGATTCCAGTAAGGGCAGGCGATACAATACAACTATCACCCTATAATAACAGCTCATCTACGAATACGATTACTTCTTATACAACAAGCAGTAGCCTTCAATTTGTACCAGTCCAATAATTAAAACATAATAAAATTTAAAGGAGCAGATACCATGAATCACCACAGACAAACTAAAAACTGTTGTCATTGTTGTCATCCCTATCATACTTGTGGTTGTTTTCATTCAAACAAGTTTAACCATCCCCAAGATTGGTGTCCAACAAAATACATATTCATCGCCGGACCAACAGGCGCACAAGGACCTCAAGGCTTAGAAGGAAAACCTGGGTCAACAGGGTCAACAGGAACATTTAACATTAACGATCCACTTATTAACATCATAGGGCCTAACGAACAAGGCGTTTCATTAAATTACAAAGATGATTTGATTTTCAAGACAAACACACCAGAGTTCATAGATATCACAGTCGCCAAAGGTTCTGCAATTGTAACCATTGATGCAACAGGATCAACAGGATCAGTAGGACCCCAAGGCATTCAAGGTTCTACTGGCGCAACAGGACCAACAGGACTTGCAGGCCCCCAAGGGAATCAAGGAATCCAAGGGTCACAGGGCAGTCAAGGCCTGCCAGGACCACAAGGTTTACAAGGACCACAAGGCATCGCTGGAACAGTAGGAACCATCATCGGAAGCTATCCAACACTTGCTGACTTACAAGCAGCAGTCCCAACTGGAGCTGCAGGTGAATTTTATTACGTCGAACCTGACCTTTACATATGGGATGCCACAAATAACCGCTGGTTAGATGTAGGTGTTATTGCCGGACCACAAGGAATCCAAGGCCTACAAGGCTCTCAAGGTTTACAAGGACCACAAGGCACAACAGGCAGCCAAGGCGTACAAGGGATCCAGGGTATCCAAGGCATTCAAGGTGCGCAAGGACCTCAAGGATCACAGGGCGTCGCCGGTTCCATCGGGCCAGCTGGACCTCAAGGCCAAGCAGGAAATACAGGACCAACTGGAATGACCGGAAATACAGGCACGCAAGGATTACAAGGTGTACAAGGACCTCAAGGATCACAAGGAATCCCTGGAAACACTGGTGCCACTGGGGTTCCTGGAACAACCGGAATACAAGGCATACAAGGACCACAAGGGATTCAGGGTACTCAAGGGCCTCAAGGCATTCAAGGAGTAGCCGGAACAGTAGGAACCATCGCTGGAAGCTACCCAACCCTAGCCGACCTGCAAACAGCCGTACCAACAGGCATACTTGGCGAATTTTATTATGTAAATCCAGATCTCTATGTATGGGATCCAATGAGTAACAGCTGGCTAAATATGGGAACCATTGCCGGACCTCAAGGCATCCAAGGCGTACAAGGCGTTGAAGGAGCCCAAGGTATTCAAGGGAATACTGGCGCACAAGGAACTGAGGGACCTCAAGGACCTCAGGGAATCCAGGGCATTCAAGGAATAGATGGGCCAACAGGACCAACTGGAAACACCGGTTTGCAAGGAATTGTAGGACCTCAAGGATCCCAAGGCATTCAAGGAGATACAGGTCCAATAGGAAACACAGGACCAGACGGCATTCAAGGACCAATAGGTCCTCAAGGGCTTCAAGGCATCATAGGGCCAACAGGCTTACAAGGCAACCAAGGACCAGTAGGACCACAGGGCGTTCAAGGGACTCAAGGAATAGACGGACCAACAGGGCCAACTGGAAACATAGGTGCACAAGGTATCCAAGGACCAATAGGTCCTCAAGGCTCACAAGGGATTCAAGGACCACAAGGTTCACAAGGCAGCCAAGGACTTGTTGGCGTACAAGGCGCGACAGGGATTCAAGGCATACAAGGCGTACAAGGCCCAGCTGGAACAGTGGGAACCATCGTCGGGAGCTATCCAACACTCGCAGCTTTACAAGCAGCTGTTCCGATCGGGACACCTGGACAAATGTATCTTGTTAATGGTGAACTATATTCCTGGGATGAAGTCACCAACCAGTGGAGCGACATCGGTCTAATCGCGGGACCTCAAGGGCCTGCCGGCACACAAGGCGTACAAGGCGCGCAAGGGCCTCAAGGACCAACCGGTTCACAAGGCAATCAAGGCGTACAAGGGCCACAAGGCATTCAAGGCAACACCGGAGCTATGGGTGCAACCGGCAATCAAGGCCCAGCAGGACCTGCTGGGTCACAAGGGATCCAAGGCAACACCGGACCTACCGGAGCCATTGGCAGCCAAGGAAATCCAGGACCTGCTGGGTCACAAGGGATCCAAGGCAACACCGGACCTACCGGAGCCACTGGCAGCCAAGGAAATCCAGGACCTGCCGGACCACAAGGTATCCAAGGCAACCCAGGACCAACTGGTTCACAAGGTATCCAAGGAAATATTGGACCAACCGGCAATCAAGGCATCCAAGGCGTCACTGGACCCACAGGTGTCATCGGCTCCATCCAAGTGATCACAAGTGCCTCAACAAACGTTTCTCCAAGTTCAACAGTTAACAGCTTACTTGCTGCTTGTCCAGCAGGAACAAGAGTGATCGGCGGCGGCTTTTTAGCCAATCAAAATAATGGTAATATCATCGTAACCCGTAGCACGCCTGACCAAACACAAAATGGTTGGACAGTTTCTGCCTATAACAATGCAGGTGTCTTAGGCTCTTCATATCCAATTCAATCCTATGCCATTTGTATATAAACCCATACAAAAGGAGTCAACATCATGCGAAATCTTAATGATAAAAATTTCCAAGAATTCATAAAAACAGGAGCATCCATTTTAGTTTTTTACAAAGACCACTGTCCATTATGCCCTCTAGTGGTAGATGTTTTCCAAAACCTTAAAGAAGCATATGACCAACAGATTAACTTTTTCAAAATAGACGTGAAAAACAATCAAGAAATCGGTAAATTTTATGATATCATCGGGGTTCCTACCATCATTACAATTAAAAATGGAAAAACGCTCAACAGTTGGCCTGGCCTTCGTGAGCTAGAAACTTATCAAAACATCCCCAAAGATCTGCTTGATGATTAAACTGACTACTGACTCAATACAAAAATACTGCTTTCTTAGACTTTCGTCAACTAGGAAAGCAGTATTTTTTAATGTGGTAAAAATTTTTGAAAATAGGGTTCTTAAATCATAAGAAAGATAACTTTTAGTAATGACTAGACGATTCGATTTATACTTCGCCAATTCTCGTAACAAATGGACTAAAAATCTCATTGACGAAACGACCTAATATCATTCACGTTCAGCTATCTGGTTATTTTCTAAATCATCACCAATATTCTGCACCTGCAAAATTCTACGTTCAGTTAACAATTTCTCCACTAAACTTTTGATTCTAATCTGCGTCATACTTTCATTAGAGTTGATTTCTAAATCAATTAAAATATCAACACGCCCATCTTCTACAGCACCACACGTAATTTGATTAAAGTTAAGACTGAGCGTATTTAAAGTATGCAATATTTTAGTACGCACTTTTATCTCATCTTCATGCAAACACGTTACTGATACAAAATAATGCGTCGTATCCGAACGAAAATCATCCACTTTATGCGACAACCCACGCAATACAATATTCATAGACATCAACATAAACGCTGCAACAATTCCTTGCACTGGATAACCTGCACCAATCATCGAGCCGATAGCTGCTGAACACCACAAGGTCGCCGCTGTGTTAATCCCTGACACTGAGAATCCATCACGAATAATCACACCCCCTGCAAGGAAGCCGATGCCACTTACGACTTGTGCGGCGACTCTAGTTGCACTTGTGTCATTCTCACCCATAAACACTGATAACGTCACAAACATACACGCCCCAAAACTAACAAGTGCCGTTGTTCTAACACCAGCCAACTTTTTTTGCCACTGCCTTTCTAAACCAATGACTATTCCAGCAGCAATCGAAATAAGTAAATTAACGATAAATGTAAATTCCATTGTTAAATTCATCTGTGAAACCTCCTTGAACATATCATACAACCTCTTTTAACAATAAACATAAAATCTATTTTCACACCCTCCTATTGTGAATGATAAGTCACTTTATTATAGCACATTGAATTAAATAAAAAAATAGCATTGAATGCTTTCTTATGCACGCAATGCTATTTTATTTAATAATTAAACGACTTATGATTAGAATACATTCGGATCAATTTTATTTTTATCATGCCTTAGATTGTGATGAGCAGGTCCATTTATGACCTCTCCTTTGTAAGAAAAACGGGAGCCGTGACACGGACAATCCCAGGTTGTTTCACCTTGATTGAATCGTAATTCGCATCCTAAATGTGTACATGTAATATCTAACATGTGAACATCTCCATCTTGATCTTTATAAACCCCATAAGTTCCTGCCATTGTTTCGATTACTTTTGATTGTCCATTTTCCATATCAGCATCTACATCAACAAATAGCTCGCCAATTCGTAATTTCCCTTTAACTAATTCAGCCACAACCCGACTGTTATACGTGACTAAATCCTTAAATTGTGCCTTCAAATTGAAACGATGAGGGTTCACCAACTCTGCATACGGATTTGCGATTCCAAGTATCAAATCATGTAAAAGGAGCGCAGCTGCTACCCCATTCGTCATGCCCCATTTTTGATAACCAGTTGCGACGTAAATCCCCGATTCATTAAGCTCACCGATAAATGGAAGCTTATCAGGCGTCATATAATCCTGTGTCGACCAATGATATTGAATATCAGTCGTCTGGAATTGTTCGGTAACAAAGTGGCGAATCGCATCGTATTTTTCAAGACTATTATCAGCAACCCCTACCCGATGGTCTTCACCGCCGACAATTAGAAAATCTTTATAACTTCGCATGGTACGTGTCGGTTTTTCATAAGAAAGGTACATGCCATTTAACTGATATCCTGATTGATTCGTCGCTGTTAAGTATGATGTTCGTGCCTCGATCTTAGCAAATAACAAGGAACCTCCATCATAAAATGGGAAATGACACGCCTGTACAACTTTTTTAGCTGTTAAACGATGCGCATTTTTCGTCTCGATTTGGTATCGCCCATCTTCTAATTGGGTAAGTTCAGTAGCGGCTGTTTGTTCATAAATCATAATATTTGAATCTTCTTCAAGTGCTTTTAATAAGCCAGCTAAATATTTTAATGGATTAAACTGAGCTTGGTTGTGAAAAGCTAGTGCTTTCTTAACTTTAAATGGGAGTTCTAAATCAGAAACCAATTCACAATCAAAACCAAGTTGCTTGGCAGCATTCCATTCTTCTTCTAATACCTTAACATGTTCTTCTTGTTGCGTATAGACATACGCTGTGAGGTGTTCAAGATCACATTCAATGTTCGTTTGTTTGATAAATTCAATCGCTGCTGTCTGGGTATTGGCATAACGCTTCGCACTACATTTGCCATAATTTTTAATCAATTCATGATAAATAACATGATGCTGTGCTGTTAATTTAGCGGTTGTGTAGGCAGTTGCACCATGAAGTAGTTGATCAGAATCAATTAATGCAATCCTCAAGCCACTTTTCCTTAGCACATAAGCAAGGGTGATACCAGTTATCCCAGCACCAACAATGCAAAGATCAGCCTCAATATCTTCAGTAAGCGGGCGATATTTTGGGAGGGAAGTCGTATCTAACCATAATGATTTATTCATTTAAAAAACACTCCTTTTGTTTCTATCCATGTTTGTTAGTATCGCTCTTTTGACCTGAATTATTCAATTTGTTGATAACATTAAATTTTTAAAGATTCCAATTAATAAAAAAATAGTATCGAATGCTTTTTAGATGCATGTAGTGACCCCCGAAAGTTGAACCTTTAGGTTCAGCAATCGGAGGTCATTTTTGCATGGCAAAATATAGTTTTGATTTAAAAATGAAAATAATAAAGGACTACTTATCAGGAGAGGGTGGA
>Ga0131853_10011219_pt1 | contig 16387 bp, 12 predicted proteins | sample TergutLab28metaG_FD_92764 | JGI IMG/M metagenome (GOLD analysis project Ga0131853, IMG submission 92764) | Labiotermes labralis P1 segment gut microbial communities from Petit-Saut dam, French Guiana - Lab288 P1 (version 2) (version 2) | ecosystem: Host-associated > Arthropoda: Insects >...
CACATTATTTTGTTCCTAACAGCCCACCACTTACCACTATCCTGTACCACATTATTGTGTTCCTAACAGCCCACCACCTACCCCCATCCTGAACCACATTATTGTGTTCCTAACAGCCCACCACTTACCACTATCCTGTACCACATTATTGTGTTCCTAACAGCCCACCACCTACCCCCATCCTGAACCACATTATTGTGTTCCTAACAGCCCACCACTTATCACTATCCTGTACCACATTACTGTGTTCCTAACAACCCACCACTTATCACTATCCTGTACCACATTATTGTGTTCCTAACAACCCACCACTTATCACTATCCTGTACCACATTATTGTGTTCCTAACAGCCCACCACTTATCACTATCCTGTACCACATTATTGTGTTCCTAACAGCCCACCACTTATCACTATCCTGTACCATATTATTGTGTTCCTAACAGCCCACCACCTATCAATATCCTGAACCACATTAATCCAACAAAGCTTTGCCATCCCTTTTTAAGACCTACTTCAATATTATACTCCCATCTATGCCTAGGTCTTGTAGGTTGTATCTTTCCATCAGGGTCCACCACCCAAACCACCTGCACCCCCCCCCCCAAAAAAAATGTACACATTTCCTCTATCTCATATACAGGTCACATGCCCCACCTATCTCAACCTCCTCGGTTTAATCACACCAACAATATTTGGTGAGAAATTACAAATTATTAAGCTCTGTTTCACATAATTTCCTCCAGTCTGTTGTTACTTCCTCCCGCTTAGCTCCAAATATCTTTCTGGCAACCTACTACTGAACATGCACAGCATCCTTCTACCCAAAGTGTGCCATGCCACGTTTCACACACATGCAACTAAGACATGTTAATTGTAACAGGTTGTAACCTAGGAGAGATACTGACAGATTTTTAGCCCACTTATGTATATATTTCTAAATATCTGGCCAGACTTGTAATTAATGAAACAAGATAGGTAACACAATGACACTGGAATTTTTCATTGACATAATCCTGCCAATCGCACTATGGCCCTGGGGGTGATTCAGCCTCTAACAGAAATGAGTACCAGGAGCATTTCCTGGGGGTAAAGGCGGCCGGTGCGTAAGGCTGACAACCTTACCACCATCCTGTGCCACTGTCATGTAATCTGGGCACCTTAACTTCCTGGAGCCCTCTGGGCCACTCCAGGCCTGCAATGGGACTGATTTACCTTTACCTTTTAGGTAGCACAATGAATTGAGGATTAGGTGAGAAATAAAAACATCTTGCAACCACAAAAGGAGTCTGTCTATACAGCATCAGTAGGAACAGTGTTAACAGCATTTTGAATTAAGTTTTTCAAAGCTCAAATAAAGTTATATTAACGCTGTACCAAAAATCAGTAACAAAATAAAAAGAACATGGAACACTGTAGAAACAAGGAAAAAACGAGTGTATTCAAATGATACTCCCTCCCTACTGATAACTAACAAAAGAAACAGAGGATCCAGAAATGTGACTGACACTTTCAGTAATTTCTAACACATACCAGAAATTTAAAATTACATCAAGTTGGAAAAGAAATAACTACCTAGTTTTTGAAAGTATAATTTCCTGGGAATTCCCCACCTTAAAATTATTACAAACACAGAAATTGAGAAAGAAAAAAGCATAACAAATTCACTAAAATCAAAAAACCTCTCTAGTCATGCTGAAATAAAAAACTTCGGAAAACTTGTACGCCTCAAATTAATTGCCCATTAAGTTACATTAGTGACTTCTCATTCAACATTATGTTTTCAAAGGTCATCTAAAAATCTCCACTGTAAAACCAGTGAATTCAGGCAGCTAAACTTCCATGACAAATTGTGTACAGGCCTATCTTACCATTAACTGTCTTTTTCTGTTTTTCTACAATACATGACAAAGCTATGCCCAACACTTCTCTTATCAACCAACAACTGCACTTACATAATTTTCATATAAAACACTTAAAATCAATCCGACATGTTTCGATCTTGTCAGATCATCATCAGGGAGCTTTGTTGTTCCTTGCCAAAGTTATATAACCCCCCCTCCCCACCCCCACACACACACACGCACGCACGCACGCACACACGCGCAAACAAGCGCGCGCGCGCACATGCACACACAACACACACACACACACACACACACCCCTCTTCATAAAATTAGGTGTAAGTAAGTGAAAAATTCACAGTAGCATCCTAAGTAAATTGCACAAAATAATATCTAAGCTTATCAGAAACTAGAAATTAGAAAATTTTTGATACTTCGTCCGTAAGCAGGAAGACAGCTTTTATTTCGTAATTTTATGTTAAGCCAAGTAGAAAGTACACCCGTTTTTGTGGAGGTCTGTAATTTTAAAATTTAAATCCCCAAAATGCTTGACCACTGGGGAATGCCAGGCTTTTAAAAGTCTATATATTAAAGGTTAATAAGAGTACCACAGTGACATGATGAACAGCACTTGATGGGAGTTCTTTATAAGTTATACACAGCCCACCGAAATTTAATGCAGCTGCTCAGACTCAGAATGGTTTTGTTATGCAGATATCTTTGCTACAGAAAAGTGTGCTGCTCTTGAAACACAACAGATTAGTGATAAAAATATAGAAGACACTTACTCTCTCAATCTCCTCATCTGGCAGCTTCTGGCTTCGAAGTTCAGAGATAAGCCTCTCTCGGAAGTGCAGGAACCACCCACGAGTCTCTCGTTCCAAAATTGCCACGAGGACAGGAAGGGCACGTCTCATGATGTCACGATTGAACAAGCGCAAATCCAATTCCACGCCCTGTTCATTTCATTAAACATTATTTGGTGTAAGAAGTCATTAAAGCAAGACGGTTGGTTAGGAACACAACACAGCAGTATCCATTACGCAGAAATGGGACCTGAGTAATGCAAGACCATATATTGAAACAGTAGAAAAGGGAGAAATTGTAAATGCTTTTTTAATACAAATGTGATAGAAATTTCACAAAAAACTGTCTTCTTACATATGTATGTTACATAAATTAAAAATACATAGCAGGTTGGTAGGTGACAACAATGCCAAGGCTGCCCATGCATCTAGATGAATTCCAAAGACATAATTTTTGAAAACGTATATTCCATTGTGTGTTCCCAGGTTAGATCGTTGTCTGTAATGAAATATATTACCATGTAGACATGTCACACATACTATACTCATATTAAAGGTAAGTGATCCTGTTACAGGCACAATGTGGCCCAGAGGGTGGGCAGAGGTATAGCTCTACTCTTCCATGACCGCGGCACTACAAGGGGGTGAGTGGTCAGCAGCACGCCCCGGCCGCAATTTACCCCCAGGGAAAGACCCGGTATCCATTTCACAGGAGGCTGGGTGGACCCCGGGTCCGGTCTGGACAGGCAGAAATTCTCATCCCCAACCGGGATTCAATCCCCGACTGCCCCACCCATAGTCAGTCACTATACTGACTGAGCTACCCTGCCCACACTATACTCATAATGTGTGATAAAAAATATAGAGCTGAATGTAGTTAAATACATCACGAGACTTACAAGAATGGAAGGCAATGGAAAAGTAACAGACATGAAGTCCAGGGGATTTGACCAAGCCATACAAAACAACTGACATGAAGTCCAGGGGATTTGACCAAGCCATACAAAACAACAGACCAACAGCAGAGTCATCAAAAAAATTTTTAGTGCTATGCAATTGGGATGACACTGGGGACATAACCATAATCAAAATGGCAGACATTATAGTGAATTGCCTTACCTTCGGTGTAAGAAAGAGATACGGCACAGGAACTGGAGGATGAGACGCCTCTCGTTCCACTTCAAACTTTTCCATAGTCGCTCGACGTAATTGGCGACGCACAAAACCACACAGCAACTCTAAGGAGTCCTCAAACTCAGTCTGCAGGGACACATATGCATTAATCATTATGCATCACTTGCGAGGACACATTAACAACAGGCTTGTCTGGTGGAAAACCATACAACATGCAGAGCATGTCAGGAAGAATCTGCCATACTTTGGGAGAATGTTCCTTAGGTTAATTTACACCATACATAACCAAACCTAATCACATCCAAAGTTGAAGAGTAGCAGAGATAACAAGATATTCTGCTAGATGCATCAATAACGTAAGTACAGCAATCCCATAACAGGTCTGGAGTGGCCCAGAGGGTTCCAGGAAGTTAAGGTTCCCAGATTTCATGACGACACAGGAAGGTGGTAAGGTTGTCAGCCTTATGCACTGGCCGCCTTTACCCCCAGGAAATGCTCCTGGTACTCATTTCTGTTAGAGGCTGAGTCAACCCCAGGGCCATAGTGCGATCGGAAGGATTATGTCAATGAAAAATTCCAGTGACACCAGCAGGGATCGAACCAGCAACCTTCTGATCTGTAGCGCAGCACCTTAACCACTGAGCCACCGCGGTCCCCAGTAACGCAAGTATATCCTCTATAATAAATAACTCTGTTGAAAAAGTTTTAGCATACAAAAATGTCAGTAACAAATACAAATAAAGAGTAGGTGAGATTTATGAAGGCATTTATCCAAATTGCGAGAAAAAGTATGTGGGCCTGTCCTTGAAAACGATTGTATTGAAACCCTTTTTCTAAAATAAAAAGAACATTCCAGAAACCATAAAAGATGTGAAATGACAGTTGAACATCCTGGCCCAGTGCCCATCTAAAGCGGAGTGACAAAAAAGACCTGACTGTGATATCAATTCATGATGAAAAGGAAACCAAAAAAACCAACAAAACGTGGGTTAAAAACAAGGAAAAGCCTGTATCAGTTCCGGATTAAAATACACGGGAGGAGATGATTTAATAGACCAAGTTCTTCAACTCTATTTTGGCATTTAAAAAATGACTAAACGGTACATAAAAATGTTTATGAGATTGCTCAATGTCACCAACCTAAACTGCATGATAATATGCCACACAAATTCAGGTCAGCCCAAAATAGAGCACTTTAGATTCAAAGTGGATCTGGTATAAGGTCTACCTATTGAGGACACTAATTAAATCAAATGGAAGTGGAAGTCCACATTTCCATTGACAAAAAGCAATGCACATGGGATGCCCAGCACAAGTAAAGAAACACGCGGGTCTTCATTTACAGCATACATTACTTCTGTGTCACTGTTGCCAAGATGGGAACGTATCCATAATTTTCAGTCAAACCCTAAACATCTAATTTCATGAAAATCCATTCTAGAGTTATCAAACTCTAGAATGACTGACAAAAATAAAGATAACAGGTAAATTTTTGGAAATATTTGTCGCAAATGCAGCACAAATATCAAACAGAATAAAACCACCTTAAGTTCAGACACAAAATTTTTACTTAGGCTTAAAGAACGAGGAATGAGCTAAAAATGTTCATACTCTTACCCGGCAAACTAATTCTGCAACCAGATATCGGCACCTTTCCTCCCGCATTTTTGCGTCCAGGTTGTGAGCTTGTAGGGACGGTACACCAATAATAATATCTGTAACATAAAAGATTATGTGTATTGAGCTACACACAAAATTTATTGGGTGTAAGATGTGCACTCTCACATCTTACAGTGTTTAAGCAGTAATGAAACAACAGTGGTACGACCAACGGTGACCGAGACATGTCACATTGCACATGAGACAGAACAGAAACAAACACATACAGAGCAGGCTTCATTAATTATGGAGTCGTACATTTTTGTGACGTACAGAAATTGAGAGGCCTCGAGTCACCAGGTATATTTTCAAACGTTACGAGAATATACACGCTGGAATTGAATTAGATCAATAACTTTTTCCACCTTTCACTTCTCTGTTCACAATTTCACTGTCATAAACATATGTAAGATTTCAGGTTACCACAATAACGCTAATGATGATGCAGGTGTTCTGGGATGTGACACCATGTTGTTGTCATTCAAAATGTCAGAAACCACTCACCCAATGAAACACCACTATTCTATAAAGCAACCAGTTTGTTGAAAGGTTCCTCATTCTGCCCTTTAACCAAATTTGGGTCATTATTGAGTGAAATAACCAGTTCAGTGTTAAATGATCCCACATTCAGAGCTGTAACTGGTGTTGGTTTTTTAGTGTATGGAATAACTAGCTCTTCTAAGTAGTATGTACACATCTCATTCATTATTTCCTACAACACTAACTACAATTATACTAATAATAATAATAATAATAATAATCCATTTGACCGCAAATGGGCTGTCACCCCGTGGCAGTGGTTATTATGCATGTACATTAATATGAAATAAAGATATATGAAATAAACAGACAATCTGTAAATTCAAGGAAGGACACACTAATAACAGCAGTATACACACATATTCTTGACTCAACGGAAAATTAATTATAACATGCAGCATTTGAAGAGAGCATTTTTCAGGTACCCCCATCACCACGTCCACACTCGTGCATCTGACCTGGCAGAGAAGTCATTACATGTTCCAGCATGTCATTAGGGATGGCTTCAATACACTAGAAACTCCATTGTTCTAGGTCAAGGATGGTGGCAAGACATGTCCCACACACTTTGTTCTTCAGGTAGCCCCAAAGGAAGAAATTCCACTGGTCAAGCATCAATCCTGTCAATTGGCTATCTGGCTCACCCAAACCTTCCTAATGAATTTGTGACGACATGGAGAGCCATCCCTATCAGACACTTAACTTCTCTTAGCCTGTCACATATTTTGCACGAAACGAAAGAAAATAAATTACACAAAAGTCTTCTGTTTCATCACACAAAAGAATGTTGTGGAATTACACTTTTGGTCTAACAATGCTTGCAGTAACAAACAGTACAGCATCAAATGGTAGGATTATAAGTAAATAACAAATTGGAAATGATGTCGAAGGAAACAGACAAAGCCCAGTCTGAGATACTTTCCAGTATAGGCCTATAAAAACTGAGAAAAATAAAGAATACTCAGTCTTTAGATGCATCATCCCTGTTGTGTTTAGTAATACAATATGAAGAGGGTTTTAAATGAGTCAAAACACAACTAAGTTTTTTAGATGTTGTTATTTTAAACTGGCGACATGTTTTGACCCCTGCTCTGGGCCATCTTCAGGTCACAAAAGTATTTATTCGAGGAAACTATACAGTATAAGTCATAAAATACATCAATCTAAAACTCAACACGATCTCGTTGTTCAATATACTAATGTTGTTCGTGACTAGGTAAAAATCCGGATATATCATAAACCTAACAATATAACAGTCATAATTTACAGTGGTATTTAAAAAAAAATGGAGTAGTAGATTAGTAAAACCACTGTCACTGTAGCTTCAGGATATGTACGATTTTCGGAATACTTTTAATACCCAGTCTGCTGTCAATGTCCCAGTCAATACCCAAATGAGGCACATTCTTCAAAGATGTCAGAAGTGGTACCATCTGGGCTGGCTTCCTCAGGGTGGTGAAACAATATTACTACAGTAAAACATATAATTTTTGTCTCATTGAAAATAATCCCCATAGAAAAATCATCTGACTGTATCACTAAATCATACCAGTGCAAGCAAACCTGTTGAACCTTGACTTGCTTCAAGCTAGCCATGGCATAACTCCTCCACACATGTACAAATATACACACGTTTATCAATTTACCTAACAGACGTAGCAGCCCAGTAAGTAGAGCGCGCAGCGCCTCATACAAGCTGAAGAAGTGAGAAAAGAGGCGTCCCCTGGCAGTGACTATTATGAATCTGAGCGCAAGAGCAAGATCATTCAGCAGCGACTCTTGGGTGCGTTCTGTTCCTTTCTGAAGAAGCTGACTTAGTTGCCACTTGTGCACCTGTCCTGCGAAGTTGAGACTTTCCACTTCAAATTCTCTGCATACAAAAGAAAATCTGAGATTTATGAACTGGATAAACTAACACTTCAATATTATCATGTAATTCAGAAATAAAGTACAGAAGAATTCCTTACAAAACAAAAAAAAAATCTAGTCTGAAATATCACTAGGTGATGTAAAAATATGCATATTTATTACCCACAGATCGTTCGTACTACAAGAATTAAAGAATGCTGTCGTGAAATTTAATAATTGTCCAAAAAGATGCGACTGTATTCAGTTTATTATATTTCTGTGTGCAGCTCTACATTTTTTGGGTGTTGACGCCCATCATCAGGAGCTGGTATAGCTGTAATTACAGCTTCTGGCACTGGTCAACCGGGTCTACTACCATCTGCTCTCATTGTTGAGTTGGAACTGATTCATGTGTATCATACGGCAGGTATACGAACTGTATGATACACATGAATCAGTTCCAACTCAACAAAGAGAGTGTATGGTAGTAGATCCAGTTAATCAATACCAGAAGCTGTAATTACAGTTGCACGAGCTCCCGACGATGGGCGTCAACACCCTAAACATGTAGAGCTGCCTACAGGAAAACAATAAACTGAATACAGTGGCATCTTGTTGGACAATTATTAAATTTGATTCACGATGCACAGGCCCATGAATATAAAATTACTGCCATGGTTATTCACTGTCAAGTCATTTTTCTTTTCTGGGAGGGGTCCATGACTGGATGCATTATCATGGCATTCATAGGTAGCATAAAACAAAAAAACTTAAATAAATGCAAATAAACCGCACAGTCTGAACTAAATGATAAGCGCATGGTAACTGATGCAGTCTGCAGCGAGGGTGCAGTCTCACGGTTTTGCTGCACACCATGAGATTCGTATTCTCTCAACAGCGTCCAGGTGCACAGCCAGCCAATTAGAAAGTGAAGTAAAACGGCAAGGGGCATTAAAGCAAGAAGGTGTAGAACAAACAAGTGTAAAAAAGGGACTAGACGTACAGACTGCCAAATATTAAACTGGTCTCGATTAATGCATGGAACTGGCACGCTTGCGAAATATGCATTTTGCCAGCCTATTCCGAAGAGAGGCAGATTCATGAAAATAGCGCCCACTCTCCAGTTTAAACTCCGTATTTACCCCACCTGCATCCTTCAACATATCAATAACTGCCATCACAAAGCAATATTAACCTTCCACACACCACTGTTAAATGACACGCACAATGTTGTATTGTGGCAAACACCAATGTTGAACTACAAAGGCCAAAACAACATTAACAGTAGCTTATGACTAAAGTTATTTGTTATTTCTCGCACCCAGACACATAAAGCAATATAAAAGCTGGAATACAGAGAACTGACAAAGTGATGTGTATGTTATGGCAATATGTTGACTGTACTTTTATTATTAGATTAAACTGTATGAACCCGCTGAACAGGGAAGTGCAGAACTGCTTGAACTGTACACTGTTCCATTCAGCACTAACATCTGTACACAGGAGAAATGCTATTACAATCCACTGGGACATACAACAATGGGGAATTTAGTACAAGATTAATACCAACTCTCAGACATGCAACATTCTCTTGTTATTGTGGTAATGGGGCCCCTTGTCAATTACTTTTGAGTGTTTGTTATTATCACTCACACACAATATTTTCACACAAGTAGCCTTCTAAGTAAATAACAATCTCTCGGATGAAAACGTACCCCCAACGTCGAATACTTTCCAACTGAGCGGCATTCAATTTCTTCGGCTTTCCATACTTATCCTTGTGTAAGCTTTGCGGTAACAGAAAGAAGGAAGAAAACAAGAATATGGTATAAGACATACAGAAGAAACAACATTACCCAAAACAAACATCCTGATATTCAATTCAAGACTGGATATCAGTGTTCATATTTACAATACATTAAGCACACTAACTGGTAGAAACACACAGTCTTATCAAACATCTACATTCTGAGATACTGAATAAGTTACTACAGCAATTGTAAGCCATTAAAGAATATATTACTGGACAGAAATCATGCAGATCACTGTCTACTGGGATGCTGCTCTCTGTAGTTTACTTAATAATTACCAATATTTCGGAGGAACATGCTGCCTCCGCCCTTGGGACAAACTAAATGTTGATGAATTTCTAACAGACTACAAAGCATCGCACCCCCATACAACAAATATTCAGTCAATAACTACTGTCTGAACCTCAAATTTTATATGGCATAGTATACCAATTAGTACTGCATCACATATTAACAATAAACTCTGAATTCTACACAACTGCAATATAGCATACAGTAAAAAAAAAAAAAAAAAAACATATCCTCATATCATTTAAAGCAATGGTTCGTTGCTTGGTTTGTGGTATGACTGTGCGTATAACAGACAAGCATATGACTGTGTGCTTTTCATGTTTTGCTGACCATGTATCTCAGTATAAACTTAGTACCTAACGAACTTAATGCACAAAATCTTGTTTAATAATAAGTTTATTATATGCCTCTACATGTTTCGAGCACTGTTGTGCTCATCATCAGGAGGTCAAAATTGTATTATACAGCATCTGGTATCGTCATACTCTGTAGGTGGCCATCCCGTGCACAGGTCCTCTCTCAACCTATGCACCGGATAGCCACCTACAGGTGTGACGATACCAGATGCTACATAATACAATTTTGACCTCCTGATGATGAGCACATAGCGCTTGAAATATGTAGAGGCATATAATAAACTTATTATAAAACAAGATTTTGTGCATCAAGTTGGTTAAATTACTATGATTAAAACTGTGTGCTTGTTTTCCACTCACAGGGGACATAGTTATCTCACGGTCTAACAGATGGCATTACAGTCACGTGGCCTACATACGTGCATTTCACCCATAAAAGACTTGCAAAATCTGACAGAGGACGTTAATTGCGAGGCAGCCATAACATGAGCGTACTTTCTGCTGCAGTGTAATCACATTAGACATATGCCAATATCCTTCAAGCAATCAGGTGGGACACAAATACAGATGACCAAAAAGTCCTTGCACACTTGTTAGAAAAAGGATATAGCTTAAGAACGAAAACCACAGTGAATAAATGTACCATACTAGTTCATATACGTGGAGTTACAAGAGGTTGGGACTACATAACAGAGGTCAAGCATGCCACAATTAAAGTGTTTTACTCAAGGGAACTTCAACTGCCAGCAGGGTGCAGCACCCTTCTTCTACAGACGCACAGAGACTTCTCACTCACCCTGTACATTCACAAATCAACTCAGGACACACACATTCTAACCGGTAGTGGTCTCAGCAAATGAAGAGTCCATACACTTGGCAATTCGTCTCATTTATCTTTAATACTGTTCCAATAAACCATTGTGCAGCTACTGTGTTGCCAGGTTATGTATTATGTGCCATCTGATGGCTAGTGTCTTACAAAATATCAACTGCAAGAATTTTGTGACAGTTCATGCTGACAATTTGAAAATTCTGGTCCCCTCTGCAAGGCAGTGAGAGACTTCTGAGAAGAATGTTGCAGCTGAAGCATCAATTTCAGTAAATTTCCTTCACTCAGCACTTTGTAATCCAATGAAGTTCTTTTCTGTCCATAATTTCGTGCATTTTGTGCAAAGTCTGTATTTATTTCTTCCTTTATTTGCCTCTCTGTACAGTTTTTTTATTTTTAACTGTAACGATTAAGCAATCCCTGAATTATGGGTGGCTGGCACATATCACATAACCTCACTTCATGGTAGCTACGAAAGTGAAAAGAAACTGCATGTGTATAAGCTCTTGGTTTGTAAAAGGTGCTACTGATCTGAATGTGTATATGGCCTGAAGTGACACAAGTGGCATCTGCAGCACACGCACATCAGTGCTAAAATTTCCCATTTAATTTTTAATTGGGTCCCTTCCACTGGTGTACTTGAAGATCACATAGCTACGTAGTAGCCTGGCTATGTTTCAGAACAAAGCCGAAATATCACACAAATATATACTCTTTAAAATGAATCCCTTTAATATGAATGCTGGTGAAATGTCAATCCAAGGATTCTTAATCTGCCTGCCCACGCAATACAGGGTGTTTCATAATGTACTCCGGGATTACAAAAATCTATTATAGGAAACTTGTAGGACACCTGTTTACAAAACCTGTACAGACAGAAGGAACAACTCAAAAATTTTTTCCCCAGTAAGTTGTTTTTCATCGTAGTTCACGTATCTGCCGCTAGGTGATGCGAGTGTATGTAGTGAGAAAATGGCCGCTCCGGGGGAGAAGTCATTTTGTGTGTTGGAATATCACACAAGTCTGTGGTTACTGTGCAACGTGCATTTCGTGCAAAGTACGCAAAGTACCACTGCCACGTGACCTCCCTGACCTAAGGCACAGATCATTGAAGCAGTGAAGAATATCGATGCACCCATGTTGACACGTGTGCGGCAAGAACTTGAACATCATATCGATGTGTGCCGTGTCACCCATGGTGCACACGTCGAACATCTCTAGTTGTCAAAAAAAAACTTTTTCAGTTTTCCTGTGACTATGAACAATTCCATTAAGGTAGGTCCTTTGGTTTTCTTGTTACAAATGTAATCATGGAGAACATTATGAAATGCCCTGTATTTCAAACAGTCTTCTTTTGCTTCCTCCTGATGTTAGGTGGCAGTTCCCAGACAGCAGTCATCTTCCATGTGAGTAGTTTGTTAACCAACACACCAAGAACCTACAACTGACATGCCATACCTCCCAGTATTATCTGTGTTCAGATCAGATCACGAAGTTTCCATTTTCCCTTAAGTGAACCAAGGCAGTTTCTAAAGCCAGCATTCCTCTATTTTTTTCAGAAGACTGCCTGATCTTCTGTTTCGCATGTCACTCAGCCATTCAACCATAACTTCTTCTCTTAATCATGCTGTCTCATTACATTTACAATTTTTCTTTTGGAAGAATATCTCTTCATGATAAATGATGTCAGTTTCCTCCCATTAGCCAGAACTGAATGCATCAGTTATTCTCAGTTTATGTCCTACTGTTGTGACAAGTAATGATTTTGATCCTTTCGCACCAACAGTATTGTCGGCCAGTGTATCAAAAGAAAGTGTTGATTTTATTTGTGTACCTTGTTCAAATGATGGTTTTGTGGGTTTTTATATCACTTAGATTACTGCATTTGCTATGACATTTCAGAGGAACAACGTAACATATATTCCTACACTAGCACCATGGCTCTTCAAAAGTGTCTGGTGTCACAGTGAGCACGATTTACGCACACACAGCATGGAAGGAATGAATGAAGGAAATGTACATGAAGAACTAATCGACATATATTTCATTCATGCTGCTTTATGTAATGTACCGCGAATAAGCCTTCAATGAAGATACTGTATTCCATAAAATGCACATTTTCAGATTTTGTATGCACAAGACTCTAGATGTATCTCTGAAACATAGAGCAAATACAATATTCTGAGTCGTGTCAACACCTAGGAGATCATTATCTGAGGAGCAACACCTCTTATGAAACTATGTACCCAGTTACTTATGCATACATTTACTTGACTGCAATGATTAAACAGATGAAGCTTATTTACACAAACTGTATGGAAACACAAAAGAATCCTGGATAGAGGGGACCGATCATTATATCAGCCAGAATATGCCCTTCTGATACACACACAACATGTCCACCTAAAATGCCAACAGAGGTCCTGATTATTTTAATAATTATGTATAAAAGTTAAACATTCTAATATCATATAGCCCCAAATAGATTTGGAAAAAAAGGAAATAACTTTTTACTGGAGACCAGTTCCATACATTTGTGGATGAAGTCAAACACAAATACTTCTGTGTGCTACAACAGTCTTCTGTTCTAAGGTACACATATATAATGAATATGAACATGTATTTTATGGCAAAATCTGTATCACACACAACAGTAACGAAACTTGCTGCTACTCTAGAACAAAAATACGCTAAGAAAATATGAACAAAAACATGATCTTTCATCATACTGACCAATCATCCTGTTAAAAGCACACAAAAAAACACTGTCAGCTCAAATATTTCAAAGATGTTACAAAATAAAGGCCACAAACTGCCACGCAGGATGAATATTTTCTGTATGTCAAATGAAAAAGTGATACACGCAGAATGTTCCACAATGTTCTGGCCAAACTTGAAGAGTGTGTTCAACAGGTCATTTGGAGCAAAAAATGTCTTACTAAACCATAGCTTGACACCCATACCAAGTTATATGCTAGTAAGGTGAGCTACCACTGTGAACTTGATCCAGTTCCTGCTTGTACACCGTCTTGGAAGTACAGTGGAGCAGTCAAAATGCCTACAAATGAAAAACATATATGCCCACACGCATTTTGTATACAGTTTCCGCATTGGAAATTGTACGGCGGCTGTTGTGGAATACTGACATTACCCACACTGCCGAACTCAGCAGCACTAAAAGTTCAAAACCATACACAGTATTGTAAGGAAGATGGGTTCCTTCACACAAGCGGGCAGAGAACGTCAATGGCCACATTGTGAACAATGTGATGTTCTGGCAGCACAGCTACAAAAACAAAGTACAAGCACACACTATTTCCAAGACGACTGATGTAGCACTGACACAGGTATGGAGAACTCGGCACAAGGATGGCTTCCATCCATATCACCTTCAGGACACTACACCTTTTACCTCGAGATCACGCCAAATGTGGACGGATTTGTAAATGGCTGCGACAAATGCTACAAATTCTGACCAACATTTTCTTCACAGGTCACACTCAATTTAGCCAGAATGTACTGCCAACATAAGGATGATGACCAACGGCACAATGAGTGGCAGGACGCACACAGTATGACAGTGGGCATTCTGACCTTGAGCTAGAACAACCTGAAAACTTCAGTGTTGTAAATTTTTAAAATGATGACAACAAAAGCGAGTTTTGAAAAAAAAAACTTTGTTCGGTGTTACATAAAACTAGTTCATACCCTGATAATGGTGTCAAAAGACACAGTATTTTATTAGACTTTTTTTACTCCCAACGACCCGCAGAACACGCTCCTAGACTTTGGCCATTACATCATGGAACATTCTGTATAACTGCAGTTATGATCATGCCACAGATCACGCAATTAGATACTGCCTTTTATATACAGATTTAATTACATCAAAGACCATATGGGATTTATGGCAGACATACTGGCACTGGGGAAGATTTCAATCTTGACTGAGGTACTGGCTATTCTGACCAATGTGTTTTGTGTTTTTCCTTAGTCATGCTAAGGAAATAACAGGAAGTCCACAATCTCTTCTTCGCCATTCAAATTCACCCAGGGAACCCACTCCAAACTAAAGAAAATTCATAATTAACAATATGTCTTTACATAACTAATGGAGCAAAATTATACTTGGGAGAGAGTAAGGTAAAGGTAAAGTGATCCCGTTATAGGCCCAGTGTGGCCCAGAGGGTGGGTAGAGGTATAGCTCTACTCTTCCATGACCGTGGCACTAGAAGAGGGTGAGTGGTCAGCAGCACACCCCAGCCACACTTTACCCCCGGGAAAGACCCCATACCCACTGTATAGGAGGCCAGGTGGGCCCCGGGGCCGGTCTGGATGGGCAGAAAATCTCGTCCTCACCGGGATTCGATCCCGGACCGTCCAGCCCGTAGTCAGTCGCTATACCGACTGAGCTACCCAGCCCACGCTCTATTGGTATCCCTTAAATTTAAAGGAAACAAGTACATAATGTAGAGGTACAATCATGCTACATGTGTGGCACACTAGTGTATTTCTTACTGCTACAATTATGCCATCTGTTGCACACTAGTGTACATCTTACTAGTACAATTGTAGTTAATGTCCATCACACTCCTACAAAAGCACTACCTGCGGCACACTAGTGTTTGCACCTTACTGGCACCAACAAACTTGGCAAAGTTCACGAAGTTCAATGTTTCAGCAGCCGATACGACACATATTCACAGATCACAACCCAACACCTGATTCACCTTTCATAGTTGTCCTCTGCGTACCTGGCGGCAGTCCTGTCATTAACACCATATAACCAACGTAGTTAGAAAGCCACATAATAAAAAGAATGAAGCAAATATTTCTATTCATCCCAACTATCCAGCTTTCCCCAGATTTATCTGGAATATCTTTATATATTCCTTTCACAGCCAAATTTATTATTCAATGAAGTGATGTATCTGTGAAGACTGTCACTTTCTGTGCCACATCCTCAATATGAACCATGTTCCAAATAAAGCTTCACAGTACCTTTCATTACCATCAGTACATCAACCTTTTGGTGCCGGAATTATTTTTTTAATTTTAGCACATCCTGTATATAAAATGTGAATAATACAGGAACCAAATGCGTTAGAATTATGAAACAAACTGCATTTTGAAGAGAAAAAAATGGAGAGTATGTACCATGTTTAAAATATTCAGTAACTATATTTGTTGAATAAATATATAAAATGCAACTTTAGAGGTTAGCGGTGCGGTACGACCACTATAGTTGACATTAGGCGTCAAAAGGTTAA
>Ga0131853_10011220_pt1 | contig 16386 bp, 10 predicted proteins | sample TergutLab28metaG_FD_92764 | JGI IMG/M metagenome (GOLD analysis project Ga0131853, IMG submission 92764) | Labiotermes labralis P1 segment gut microbial communities from Petit-Saut dam, French Guiana - Lab288 P1 (version 2) (version 2) | ecosystem: Host-associated > Arthropoda: Insects >...
GTCGTCGTCGTCGTCGTCATCGTCATCGTCGGTCCAGATACTGCAAACTGTTTAGAGCAGTGCAACTGAATTCTTAGTGGCAATGAAAAGAGGGTGTGGATTGATTCTGGCTCTTAGCCACAAACTTCCTGGCAAATTGCAAGGCTTACAACTACAGCAAATTGTGGAAAACCTATTATTGTCCTATCAGTAATTAGGCTGCATTATTTGTTTAAAGATCCTTTTTCGTAGTTATCACCAAGAATTTTCCCAGAAAACTGTGGGACATTGCACAATGAACATGGTGAATGTATTCATTATGATATCTCAGCAGTCAAGAATGTCGGCACAAACGCATTTCACCAATGGTGGTGAAAAATTGCTGGATTGTTACGGGAGTTATTTCTGGACTTGTGTTACATACATTTTTTAACTTTTCTGGGAAACTGTAGCCTATCAAGACTTCTTGTAACCTTTTTCATGTTCAGTGTCCCAAAGAGTTTCATCTCTGAAGTAAAAGACAAGTCAAAATTTGTTGTACAGTATGGGAGAGAGAGGAGGGATGTGGGAGTGTATTCCATATGGTGTTACATGCAGCCTTGGGGTTCCAAGAAGTGATAATATGGGTTCTGGAAGAAAATTCTAGTGCAGTGATGTTGTCGTCACTGCCGCCATCCTTGCCATCGCTGTTGCTGTCATACGAATTGCTACTGATTAATGTTAGAATGTTTGCCTTGAACCCTGGTGGTCATAACATAACCTAAGTGAAACTGGCCAGAAGTGGTTTGTGCACCAAACTATACTTGTGCAAAGGCATTAGTTGCAAAACTTCACTATTTGATGACTAGTGTGGTATATAGATAACAACATTCTGAGGTGAAGAGGACAAGTGATACTTTTCTGCCCTGGAGATGGAGACAGCAGGTTTATCTGAAATGTTGGTACCCATGTACCAACGTATGTGGTGCCACATTGCAGAAGATCTTATGTCATGTCTAATATGTGTGCCTTTCATGTTATTTTTATACACTTGTTGAAGTAGCACTTTGTGCTTCTTAGCACTTTGCATGTAAAGTGTTTTTTGTTACATTGCCAAACAGTATAGAAAGCGGTTGTGTGTTCACTGTCTTCATGTCAGAGGTGGAAGTTGCAACATTTTTGTTGGTTGTTGCAGATTTGAAGACTCACATAGTGAAGAAAGTGTATGACCAATGTGGGGATGTGGCAAGCAGATATGTGTTGGACCACTCTCATGACTGGCTGCTTGGAGGAGATGGAGCTGTGGTTGTGATTGATGTCTATCCAGATGGCTACATGACATCAACACCTCCTGACAAGGATGGACTCAAGAAGAAGACCCAGAAAAAGATACTGTGTATTGCTGACACAAGTTGCATGCCAGCACGTATATGGGCACGAATAATCCAGGTAATATTTACCATTGCCGCTGTCTTGCGTGTTGCGTGGTATATGTAGAATTATTTCAAGCAGACTCTGTTTTTCCATTTTTTTTTTTTTGTATTGTGTAATGCCATGAACACTTAGCTTAAACACATACATTGATATTTCAAGGCCTACATATGAGTTCTTTTTACTGTTATTTGGTATTCTGAGACAGGTTTGCTTTCGATATGATGGCACTCTCATTATGTACTTTCTAGTAACATTTATTATAAATATGCAATTTAAGTTATTCCATCTATTGTCTGTGTTGTGCATTTCTGCATTGCATTGTAAACGAAATGAGTCCACTATCTGTGCTGCTTTTATGGTTGGCATCTCATAGAGAGAGCTAATGGGTGAACTGTCTCTGACTTGAAGAGGATTTGGAATGGCATGTAATGAAGCATGATGTCCACTGTAAAGTTTTGGTGGTCAAAGAAACTGAAGGTTTCATAAATATGTGTACAGCATGTATTTTTACACATTTTTGGTCTGATAGCAGAGAGTTGTGACAGTTATGCAATATTCTGCCGGTAACTGTGTACTGTGCTTTCGAAATTAATTGTAACCTGACACTGTTGCAGTGGACAGTCAGTTTTACTGTTTTTTATATGTATTCAGCAGTGAGATATATCAGTTTGCACTGTTACTTCCACATATGTTTTTTAATCATCTTCCAGTCCAGATTCTTCAGCTGTGGATTTTGTGATGTGAAAATTCATTGGTATAAGTTCACATATTTTTCCAACAGTGGATGTTAAATTTGTGGCTGTCTGGGTTGTGATGCTGCATAGACTGCTGGTGAGTGTTAGTGGTTCAGAATGACATACTGCCTCCATCTTCTGGATGGAGGTGAAAATGGAGGCAGCTTAACCCTCTGAACATGTCATGTCTCAGACAACAGTCTGAACACCTGTTAATATTTGAAGGACCAGCCTGGCAGCCCTAAGCCAGGTGTAGTGGAAGAAGCGCTGAAGTATGTGCAGAGACAAGTGCGGCCAGGTTCCACACTGGTTGCCAATGACAGGGCCATGTGTTGCTCATTCAATATGGTGAAGGAACTGCCTGGTTACCCAAGTGTGATCAGTGTGGAAACTCTGATGGAACTGGATCTTCCAGGGACACGACGCATACAGGAAAATCTCGGTGAGTGTTGTTTCGAATTTTGAAGAGTCTTTTTTAATTGAGTGCGAAAAGGACTGAATAACACTTTAACCTTTAGACGCCTAACGTCAGCTATAGTTGACGTACTGCACCGCTAACCTCCAAAGTTACATTTTATACATTTATTCAACAAATATAGGTACTGAATATTTTAAACATGGTGTATACTCTCCTTTTTTTTCTCTTCAAAATGCAGTTTGTTTCATAATTCTAACATATTTGGTTCCTGTATTATTCACGTTTTATATACAGGGTGTGCTAAAATTAAAAAAATAATTCCGGCACCAAAAGGTTAATGCATTCTCTTATGTGGAATGCAGTGGTGTGTATGTAATGATTATGTACTATGTTTATGCAGTGGCACAGCTGACAAAAGTTAGAAACATTGGAATTGTTAGGTGGGTCAGGGCAGAATAGTCTTTTCTCAGTATAGGAAGGAGACTTGCAGCATTAACTGTTTTTCAGTATGAAAGTTTAGAATATATGAACCTCTACGCTAGCGATTTTTGGATCAAAATCTATGTGGATTGCCTGTGCTAGGCAGCCTGCAGACTCCTCATCCCCCATCCAACCCTCACCCTGAATGAGAAACAAATAAGAGTGGAACAACACAGAAGCTAATATCATGTTCATTGTAGGTGAGTGATTGAAATTCTGACTGAGCCTGGGTAGAGAGACACGTTGAGGGATGTGATATGTTGAGTTCGTATTAGGGAGTGGTAGAAGGGCAGCTGAGGTTTTACATGAATTTAGGATCAAAAGTGAGGGCAGTGGTTATTTGCTAAGAAGAAGGGATGGTTCTCAAGATACTGTTAGGGGATGATGCCAGACTGAGATTAACATAGCAGTTAATGAGACAGGCCAGAAGGCAGGAGTAGGATGAGACATGGTTCACCACAGGATTATGTCAGAATTCATAGAGAGACTGCATAAAAGATGTGTAGACAAACTGAGCCACACTATTGGGTTTTTCTAATTGTGTTCCAGTGCGGAACATTACTATTTCTAATTCTTGTGCTACCAGGTGTATGTGTGATTAAGTCAGGAAGCATCAGACCAGTAAAAGAAAAGTGTTCGAAGGAATTTACCATTGTTTATTAATTCCATGTGAGAGCTACCTAAGGAAGAACTTACAGGAGCAACCTTTTGGTGGCAATGGTGTATTAATGAAGTAGTCCCGGGAACCCAGTGAAGTTGGCAGGAGCACCATTCCTCTTAAGTTTTATTGCATAATATGCAGAGCTGCATCTTTCAGTTTGAAATTATAAAATATCTTCATATATTGTATGTGATTTTTTTTTGAGGCATTTAATTCAAGGAGGATGAGATGGGCAGCAGGATGTGTAGAATGAAATGGGTATTCGAAAGAATACAAAATATGAGATGGATAATCTAGGGAGAAGAGCCCAGTGGGAGACCTAGGTGTAGATAGGATGATTATAGTCAAATGCATGTGATGGACACATTATATGAGTGCAAGCTGGATTTAGGTGTGTATGGATAGGCCTTTATTGTAGTTAGTGTTCACGTTCTATAAAAATAAGCATCTCCCTGGTAAGCTGAATAACTCTCAGATTCTCCACCATGGAGTTTATTACAAGGCCGTAAGAACGGAGATCATCAGAAGCATGGGTTCACTGTGTATAAAAGAGTACTTCTTTTTCTGGTATTAAGAGACCATCTGGCAGTCTGCTGTGGAAGTATGTGAAGAAGTTCAAGAACTGCAGAAGCCAAAAGGAAGTATACTTCTCCATGAGTACATGTGGCGCCAGCTGTTTGCTGCCACCACCTCATCAGCATTGGAATATATGCTGCACCATATTGCTGACAGGTACCAGACCAAAGAAGACTGAACACCTTCTGTAAGAACAGCACAACTCATTAATCATATTTTCAGCTATTTGGGTTCCTTTTTTGTATTTATATTTTTAGATACAGTATTGATTCCTTAAGCAATAAGATGGTCTAATACACTTCGTTACTATAGCCTGCACCTGTTCATTTGTCTTCCGCTGTGTGACCTGTGTCGTGTGGTGGAATAATCTCAACATGTCTAGGGTGGTGACCTGAGCTCATGGTCTTTGTAACATGTGTGAATGGAAAGACGTGAGATGAAATATGTTACGTGGGCATGAAATTGAAAGCCTTGTTGTCATAGTAAACTTAGTGAAAGGTTGTGTATGGATGATCAAAGCTCCATTCCCATTCTAGATGTTGGGCATGTTTCTCTTACTGCTGTGTTCAAAGTGGTGCTGTGTAAGAACTGAGTGTTGCATCAGAGGCACTTTCTGAAGGATGTGCGCAGATGCTAAGACCCAGACCACTTTCTGTTGCCTAATGCTAAGGTTGAGAATGCCTCATATTTGTGATTCAACAGTATCTGGAAATGTTTATATCTGGCAACTGTAACATACCTCAAAACACACATTTAACAAATTTTCTACAGGTCAAGGTGTAGGAATTTATGTTACATCATCTTAAGCCAGGTCCAAGTTAGTTACGTTGTTAATGTACCGCAGCCTTAAGCAGTTTGTGCACAGCTTTGCTGACAGCTGTATTTGTCTTGCCTACTTCAAGGTGTGCATGTTTTTATTTTTTAGCTGACTGAGGACATACGAGGGTTTATTTAGTTTTTAATTTGAGACATGACCAAAATGGCTGCCTCGTAGCAATTGAACTGCACCTAACTACCTGACAGAGCATGTGTTAAGTACAGTACAAGTTCTGCAAGAGAGGCATGAAAGAGAGGTTTCCATCCCAGAATTAGTTGTACCCTGTAGGTTTAGTGCTAACAGGTGTGTTGAGAGAGTGAAATGTTCAACTTTGTGTCATGTCAGTGCCTGGCCAGCTGTTCATGGTTTCCTTGTGTGATCAGCACAACTGATGATTAGAATGATTGTATGTGCAACTGTGGCATGCAGGAACTTCAGTAGCCAGTGACAGTGAGACATGACACTGTTCTTCTGTATTTATTTACATACATATTTTGTGCACATTGTGTTTATTCCTTGTAAATGTGAAATGTAACATTGTGAGAGTATTTATATCTCTGTCTGCTGTTCAAAGATCCTGGTCTTATTTCATCAAATTCATTGATGTTTGTAGGCATGTTCAGTCAGTTCAGACATTTCTGTAACACCATCTTAAGTTCCTGGTGCCACATAGTTTTTGATATGACTGTTTTATGCCTGTAGTTTCTGCCACATTTGTATGGAATGCAGTAGACATTGTGCCATCTGCTGTGGATTCGTCTCCGATCTGTTTCTCAAGAGCAAGCGAAGGGCATGTTTTACGTATACGACTGCCACTGTGTAACAATTCCTAGTATGTTTGAACCTCCCAGCAATGCTCTTAACAATTTCCAGGGGTATACACACCAAAGCAAGTGGCTTTATCTCATTTGTAATTACTTCTTCCTGTTGAACTGTTCATTGAATCACTAAATCACAGAGGATACCCACTGAGCTGCATGTGTGTAAGAATGTCAGTTGTGTTGAACAGGACTTGCTGTTCATGGCACATGGAAGTGGCTGTGCTGTATAGGCTTTGAGCAGCTGCTTATTTTGGACATAGAATGGATGATTAGATTCAGAGTTAAGGTAATGGCTAGTACAGGTTGGTTTTTCTGTAAAGCCTGGTGGTAAGTGCTGGTCCCTTGCAGATGACAGGAACATCCATTAATCCCATACCGGTTTACAGAATTGAAATACTGCTTGACCAAAGCATACCATAGACTCATGTTCTGTAAGTTAGTTACCCAAGGACATGAATCGGCAGAATGAGAAACGGTGAAGTTTGATGTATAGTGAAATGGAGAGTTAAAAGTGATGTGTTGTTTATCTGAAGGTTAAAGGAACTTAAGACATTCATGATATGTCATCCTTTGTAAAACTGTTGAAGATATATGCACCTGTAAGTCATTGCATTTGTTAAAACTAAATCACTATTTTTTCATGGATTTAACTAATATGAAAATGTTCAAAGTGTATACCTTGCCTTTTCAGACTGTGTTGTTATTTCTGAACTGAGTTTTCCCTCTGTAGTTAAGTAACATTGTTAACAAGCATATGCTTTGCCTTAACTGATTTTATAATGTTAAAAAGCTACTGGTTGTATTATACAGGATAATCAAAATATGATACACTAGTTATGTCGAAATTAATGATTGTGGTGTCACAAAATATGTAAGAATTAGAAATTTATTGTTGGTGGGTGATACACCTCTGACATGTTCAGAAATTGAAGGCAGAAATTGCGACTGCTGGAAAATATCATTGAGGAAGCACTGGCTTCAGTCATGGAAAACTTTATAAATGTTAATTTGATGCATGGGTGGGGGTTATTTGAAAAGTGCAACAATTTATTATGGTATTTTGAAAGGACGTGTGTTTGAGGTATGTGCATATCTAATGCTGTTGCCTTTAATTGTGAAAGAATACAGTTTTGCTGATTTTGAATATTTAATTTCTTGCATAAGACACGTAAGTGCCTTTATAGAAAGTATTTGGGGTATTGGTTAGAGCTGTTGATGCTGGTTTATTATGAGGTCACATTTTTTTCCATCTTGGAAAATTGAGAAGAATATCTGAAAGATTGTCATTATCCATTTTGTGTGGTATACATTGATACTGCTGTGATGTGATTTCAGTCCTATGTAAGACGTTAACCCTAGAAGAGCCAACTTTAATTTCTGTGGTGCCAAGTCACAGTCCTGCAAAATTCATCCACTTCATATATAAACTTTCTCCATTTTCAGATTCTTAGAATAAAACTAACTAGATGCACTAATTTCTCAAATTTATTTTTGGATTAAAACTCTACATGTTTCAGACAGTTCCTCTGTCCATCATCAGGAGTTTTTTCACTGTACACACAGCAGACCTGTATGACATATACCATTGCTGTGTGTACAGTGAAAAAACTCCTGATGATGGACAGAGGAACTGTCTGAAACATGTAGAGTTTTGATCCAAAAATAAATTTGAGGAACTAGTGCATCTATTTGGTTTTACTGGGGACCGCAGTGGCACAGTGGTTAAGGTGCTGTGCTACAAATTGGAAGGTCGCTGGTTTGATCCCAGGTGGTGTCACTGGAATTTTTCATTGACATAAAATCCTTCCAATCGCACTATGGCCCTGGGGTCAACTCAGCCTGTAACAGAAATGAGTACCAGGAGCATTTCCTGGGGGTAAAGTTGGCTGGTGCGTAAGGCTGACAACCTTACCACATTCCTGTGCTGTTGTCAAGTAATCTGGGAACCTTATCTTCCTGGAACCGTTTGGGCCACTCCAGGCCTGTAATGGGACTGCTTTACCTGAGTTGGTTTTATTATAAGAATTTATCACTCTGCACGGTCACATGAACGTCAAATCCAACTTCAAATATAAGGAAAAATTTCCCTCCAAATGTGTTGTTCAGATAAACTGCCAGTAGTTGGCACATGGCCATCAGATGGATGTTTTTGTAATGGTTAGAAGTTTTTTGTTTTTGACCTAGCCACCATAAGCATCTGCATAATGTGTATTTATTTTTTTACATGTGACCCTTGGCACTTGTAGGGTTAATTGCACACGTAACTGCTTGTTAAAAGGAACTTGTTAGTATGTTAACAGGAACTTAACCAGATGGAAAGAGGATGAATGACTGGAAAATGAACACATGATCTGTATTGAATGTATGATTATATTTTAATGGAACCATGTGTTTATACTTTCAGAATTCAGAAGTGTTTGGTGTGCAGACAAGTGTACAAAATGTACTGTGTGCCCATCTGACTGTATACATGAAACATCTGCAGTCTAGTTGCATGAATATTCAATGTTGTTACTGTTGGTGGTATTAATTGCATGTTACCAGGAAAATTGTTGTCCACATTGGATGACTTGGATTGTCTCTTTACTTGAAGGCCTGAAAGAACCACCACCAGACTGGAAGAATTTTTCAAAGAGAAGTTGTAATCAGTAGTGCAATTAGCGTTTTGTGTCAACGTTTCATATAGAGTACTATTTTTGAGAAAATTTAGGTTTATGATAATAATATGAAACATCTGCACTTCTGTGACAAGAAGTATGCGTATGGGGTGTACAGAAACTGTGATCAAATGTCATGTTCATTTCTGTGCCTTGTGTGTAGACCTTCCTACCTTGAGACAGGGTTATTCCACATGGTGTTCATTTGGTGTGAGATCTAGTAATTCCTTCTAAGATTTTTGTAGGAGGTAGCTATGTTTCAGGTTACTTCATCATCTGTTTGTTACATGATGAATAATTTTGGAGTTGGCTAGCACCATTATATTGCTGAGTAGTCACAAATGTATTCTTTACACATTGACTGTCATGGCACTTACCAATGCACAATGCAATGTAATGTTTTAACACCACCAACATCACATTTTTATTGCCAGTATGATTCTGGTTACAATATTGACAACATGGTAAGCCTTTCACCATGATTATCACCTTCAGCATATGACCATCAGCTTCTGCTTGATACACTGGCATGTGTCTGTCAATCACTGTGTAGTGCACGCCGAACAGCAGTATTATCCAAGTGTAGTACTAATGCTTTGTGAGTTACTGTACTTGCCACATGACATTGCCTTGCCTATTTGTTAGATATATCTACTTTGAAGTTCCATATGAACAAAATTGAACTCCCTCCTCAAGCCATTGGCAGAGATGGTAATTAGGTGTGAGAGTAACTGAGAGTAACTTGGTTAAAAAGAATTCTGATTCGGTTATATTATACATGATAATGATAGGATTCCAGGCTTTATCCCATAGTGCTGTGAACAGAACAAAATATATATTCCTGTTGTTAGGTGTACATATCTGATACAGGCAGTTGTATGGATTTAATTGACTAACTTTGGTTGTCCAGTCCTTCTACAAGACAGAGCTGAATAGGTGCATTCCCACATTTTCATCGGGTGATGGAAATGGATGCAGTTCTGTGAATGCATTCAGTTGGGAATAATCAATGATGCAGAGATTGCAGAAGTGTAATGTACTGGTTACAATATGGAACATGTTGATAATGTTAAGTTCAACGTAGTTTTGACATACAGTTAGGAATTGTGGAGCTTTGTCCATATAGTGATGTGATACACAGCAGATTTATGTTTTGGGTAACATAAATACTTGTCCATTGCCTGATCTGTATTGTCTATAAGGTAACAGCTGTAGCTTCTTAAACACACTTATCACAATTGTGTGTGACACATCACTTCAATAATCAACTGCCACTCGCATGAATAACATGCAATTTACAGCAGTTTTTTTCATACCTGTGAACTGCACCTCTTGTGGTGGTGAACACTGAGACTGCAGCTATCTGTGTTGTCAAGCTGTGGAGTCTGATGGATAGCAATGTTTTCATGGAATGAAGTGTCTTCATCTGCCCTACCACGACTTTGTTGGCAGCAGATTCCATCTTTTTATTGGTAAGCAGACCGTGTTGTGTCACGCTCTTTCCAAAATTTGTGATTTTAAACTTGAAGGGTTGCACAATTTACTTGACTGATCATGCAGATATCCAAGTAAATAAAACTATTGTGCAGGTGGAATGAACATCATGTTGACCAAATAACCAGTAGCCAGCTATTAATTGACTCATCCCAGTTACACATAGTAAAACCAAAAACGAGAAAAGTAGAGTGCATACGTATGTTTGAAGATTGCAGGATGCATTAAATGGTACGTAACATGCTCTGGTCTGCTTGCACTTCTGTGTGTTTGTCTTTTGTATTATTAAATTTAGAGATACTATATTTATGCAAATATAAGATGGGAATTTCTTCCAAATTTATTGTCTGAAGAAGTGTGGGTGGTGGGTGGAGCAGGGGTGTTGTCTGCTGTATAATGATGCTCAAGTTTAGCACATTCTTTGTAGGTGTTTTCCTGAAAACTGATGGTTGTGAAAGGGGGTCATTGTGTATGCAAGGTCATCTTGTATACTGAGACAAGTGCAGTGTTATAACGAAAGATTACTGTAATCCATTGTGTATTGACTGTTAAAATTACAGTTTTGAAGTTTTCAAGTGGTGAAACTTACTACATCTATCTCCCACGTAACATCAGTAATCTCTTCTGAAAATCAGATGTTCTGTATGAAAACACTAATGGGATCCCATTTCCCATTATTTTAAATGGGAAGAATTATAATGCATTAGAATGTCTACCCAAAACCCCCAACCAGTTTTGTGGTTTTGTAAAATAGAACTGAAACACAGTAAAATGCCTACATGAAAGTAACAGACTATCACGTTAGGTTGTAAAATGCTTAAAAAAAAAACCGCTTCTGGATCACCCAACAATTGGTATGGTTGTTGACAACAGTTCCTTTGTATGCAATAATGTGTACAGTTTGCATGCACTTGCTTTGTTAAAAGTGTTGTATTTAGTTTCTGGAACGTGAATATAAACTTTTCTTATAAAAACGTTGGCCAGAAAACATTATATTGAGAGGTATGTACATTCTATGAAGTTTGGATATTACTAACAAAGAGGCATTATAGTGGGAAATCGTTAACCAGGGAGATGTTCTGCATGAAATAAAGTGAAATGCCAACTTGATGCAACTAGGTAATTTTATTGATGTGTTCTTAGCTCGACATGTTTCGGGTACATACGCCCATCATCAGGAGCATTAGATATTGAGTTGCAGCATATGGTTTTCTGCACCGAGTTTTTGGATGGGTGGTGGTCTTGAGAGCCGCTGTGTAGGTCGTGTTTACATTGCGGATGGTGCCGTGCGACTCAGTTGCATGGCACCATCCGCACCATACACACGACCTACGCAGCGGCTCTCAGGACCACCACCCATCCAGAAACTCGGTGCAGAAAACTATATGTTGCAACTCAACATCTGTTGCTCCCGATGATGGGCGTATGTACCCGAAACATGTCGAGCTAAGAATACATCAATAAAATTACCTAGTTGCATCAAGTTGGCATTTCACTTCATTTCATGAGGAAAATGCGTGGTCAAACAACCCTCATGTTCTGCATGGTTTGCCTGTATTGCAATTTTTCTGAAATGTGACACTAGGTGGACAAGTACCACTGGTTAAGAGGAACCTGTTGTGTTTGGAGACAGAGATAGCAAGTTTCTCCATAATGTTGGTGCTTGTCTACCAAATTCCAGGTTAACACATTAATAATGTAAAGTATTACCCCATATATGTTATCAGACATAACTGTTTTATCTGATAATGTCTGCAGAAAGTTTAACTATCAGAACAAAAGACTACAACAAGATCATCAGGTCCTGCTTTATAACTATCCCATGGCACTTACGAATGTTGTGTCTTAATATCAAAGTACAGAAAGAACTGTTTAAAAATAAAAGTGCTTATTACACAACTTTCCTACTCATGCAGCATTGTATGATTTCTGCAGTTGAAGCATTCTTAAATAAGAGTTTTCACTGATGTTGCAAGCCTTGTTTTCTTCATAACAGAAACAGAGGTGACAATGTATGTTTTGTAGCACAGTTCATGTTGCCCAAGAATTTGTTTCAGAACCAAATGTGGTTGAGTCATCCATTATAATGTTGGTTCCTAAGCCTTCAGCTGCTATGTTTTTACATGCTAGGTGAGCCTCAATTGCAGGGCTTCTCTCCTCTTTCCATGGACTCAAGGTTTATGGCCCGTATCTCTAGACAGTACACTGACTGAGCTTCTATGGTTCCTCTGTCATTTTCATGAAGTGGAGTTATACTTTTCTAAGACCGTTGACAGAAGGTCTGTAGTTTGGAACCACAGGACTGATGTAGTAAACGTTGACAGGTATGGAGGTTTGTCTGTTCCTTAGATATTCTGTGCTTTTATTTAAACTGATAGAGCAGCTTCAGGGTCTAGATGTCAGGTGTTCTTGCCGAAATATTCCAGCCATTTTTTTTATTAGTTTCTTGTTATATTGATATTTATTTCCAGCTCTTGTATATTTTACATTGGCACTGGGGAAACACATATCCACAGTTTTCTTCTTTTTGCTTGATGGTATCTAATATTGAAATCCTTATACGAGCAGTGGTATGGATATTTATGTGTATAATCTTAGAATTCTTTTGTTACCTCATAATTTCAATGGTAGAACTACTGAAGTCTGTATAATTTTCTATAAATGTTAACATATGGGGCAAAATATGCATACATGTCTGTTAAAAAATCTGCTGATTGCATGTTTACAGTGGCAGCACTGTAAAATGATTCTGAGTGAATTACAGCCCCATGGTTTAGGAATACATTTCGATTGTACGAGTTGTTGATAGGTCCATAAAATAGTACATCCAAGAAAATATGTGGGATTTTGTTTAATATTTTTATCGGTTTATTATTTCTTGTAATCCTTGGTGTTGAATTTCATTTTGTATACAGAGTAAGTATGGTTGCAGTGATGATACTGTAACTTTGAACTTGGTGAGCGAAGACTTCTTAGTAAAGAAATAAATTTGATATATAGAATACCTTGTTAGCATACGACCATTACAGTTGTACTTCCGAACAAAACGCCCTACTGGGGGTTTTGTGTGTAAGTTTTTTTTATGTTTTTTCTTCGTGTAATTCCTCACATTTAAACTTACTTCACATACAGAATGTACACCTTATGAGCTTACGATAGACAGAATATTAAATCCCACCAGCAAACACACAATGGCCACATAACCATGGGGATCATTCTATTCGGAAAAATGGAATGCACATATTGTGGTAGTAAAAATGTGGACATGTAAACAGATTTTATTTCCTGCTTTTTATTTTTGCTCTTGTTAGGTTATGGATATGGTAAGGAAAGCTCCTAATTCGGGTACTGACAGTGATATCCCACTCTTGCCTCTGAGGTATTCTTGTACGGGTATCCCCTGACTTATGCGATAATTGTGTTTTGAAGAGTGACTTTTATAACTCAAAACTGTACTTTACACGTACATGTGTGCATGCACGTTTTGAAATTTGTTTAATGTGAAATTTGCATTAGCCAGAGTTCTCTTAAGCCAGAGAGGGTACCTGCATGATACAACTGCAAGCCCAAAGTCCAGTTTTGTATGGCTACTGTGCTTTGGCATTATGGAAATATAAGTTTATCGATTATCCTGTTGTTAATGTGCAATACTAAACTGTAGAAATTTAAAAGTGTGTTGGGTGAAATGTTGATCTTAACTTGTGTTACGCATTGTAATAAAACATTTGGTGAGATGGTGGAAGTCATCTCGCAATGTATGTAATACAGTACAGCTGTCATCACTGATGATGCAGATTTTACTTAATCACTGTCTGCTGTGCAGTTTGTGTGGAGCGAACAGGTCTGTTACTTCTGACAAGTCAGTTTAGGCATTGAAAAAACAAAAATTTTGAGATATCAGAACTGATATTGATTGTTTAGTGTGATGTAACTTTTAATTTTAGGAATACATGTATCAGTGACTAATCCAGGCATAAGGATTATGTAAGGTGATACATTTAAAAGTCTGCCTCGTTGCATTGTGTTAGTGTATATAAGCATGAATGTTCACAAAACATGTGTTCTAGGTAGCTGCATCAGCCTACTTGTTCTTGTGAGATGTGTAAGCATTTCTACATTGGGGCTGCTAATGACATTTTAAAAATTTATTATTTGTTGTTTGTTTCTTGGGTTGCTGTGTTACTCCCTGCAAAAATTGTTGTGGAGGATCCAGGATTGTTTTGGTGCCTGCCCTCAAGAGGTGTCACGGTGTGTGAGATTTGAGGTTTTCTGAGGGACGTTGCTGAAGGTAACATTGGGATGACTGGAGTCCCTTCAAAATGATTCTGTTTCCAAAAAACGTTTTTTCATCATACCCACCTGTGTAGTGGTTGTATGACATGGGGAGAGCTTTGTGCTGCTAATCTTAACCCTGCCTATATCAATTATAAAGGTTTGCTGCACACCTGATAATGTTGCCCACACACACACACACACTGAGATACAAATTACAGTGTTCTCGATTAGAGTAAGTTTGAAATGGATTAAGTTTACAAAAGTATATATAGAACTGGCTGCGTGCGTAGCGAAAGATGCGGGGGCATTGCAGCAGAACTGAGGGATTTTACTGCGAAAATGATGTACTTCATGTGGAAATGTGCAGTGGACAAACCAGAAAGGTACAAGAGTTGACAGCTGTACAGCATTACAGTGGAACCCGTGTTTAATGTTTCTCATACTTTTTGTTTAACTTAAGGATTGGTTTAATTGGCCCTCAGTCAACAAACATGATGTGAAATTGTCTCCAATGCAAGGTTTCCTCACTGTGGTGTTCATATCCATGGCAGAAATAGAGAAACCTTAAATGAGGTTGCCACTACATGCATTGTAGAAGTGTAATAGCATGACTGCCGTGAAATTGTATGATAGAGATAAGGTGTTCTACTGGGACTGTGACTTCAGTTTGGTTTTTTGATCACTTTGTGTCTGAGATTTGAGGTTCTGACTGTGGTCAGAGTTAAGATTACAGTGTTATGGCATGTGACATCATGTACATGTAGAGGAACCTGCTGCTGCCGTCCCAAGGGACGGCTGTGTATGTGCGGTCAGCACTTTTGCAGCATCACAGTGTTGTTACATACCGACTGTACCATGTGGTGTCGGATCGCAGGAGACTGTAATCTTATTAATTTTATTGCTGTTACAAGAGTGCATTTGTATTTTTAAACATATTTGTAGTTTTACGTTTTTGCCAATTTATACATTTGTTTACGTATATCTCTTTTTTTTTTGTTATTACAGTATTATTGGAGAAAGAAACTTATTAATGCACAGTTTCATTTCATGAAACTGCAAGGTGCCTTTGTAATTATATGAAGTATCTTAAAATCTGTTAAGATGTCTTAATAACATTTAAATTGTTAAATGATACTAGTATGTTTTTTTTACAAAAAGAAAAAAAGAGAAAAGATATTGACACTCATTAATATTAGCAATAATAAATTTATTATTATATTATGGTTTAGTCTTTGAACACAACAAATCTTATTTTCAATGTCTTTTTGCACAAAGAAGTGTTGTTTTATAGAAAAAGGTCTATGATAAAAGATTGTTGATTAATACAGTAACAATTTTATAGTGTTATGCTTTTGTATACCTGAAGCTGTAGCAGAAGGGGGAGAAATCTTTGTGTTTGCATTTATAGAGAAGATTATGCACAGGGTGATTGAGGAGTGTCTGCAGCACTTTGTTGGGTTCATAGTGCCTTTAGTGAAGGAGTCCTATTAATGTTGATCAAATTTGGAAAGTTTAGCGAGTCATGGCACTTTGTAAATAAGATCAGGATATGAGTTTGTAGTTTTGCACAGTTGTGCAGTTGAGGTCTCCTTTGTTCTGGGATGATGTGCCATGTTGCTGGGTGATTGATTCCTGATGTTTCAGGACAGAGTGCTCATCTTAAAGGGTCGATTGTCGAGAGGGGTTGGTCATTTGACCTTTGAAGGTGAGATACCATGGTGTCATGAAATGGTGGGCATCAATCACCTGTTGATGTGGCACAGTATTCCCAGAAGAGTGGAGGCATCAGGATAAGGACCTATCTCAAATGAGAGTTTTTAATGGATAACTATACAGTAACTTCATTCTTAAAATAAAAACCGAGATGCACTATTTCTCAACTTTATTTGGTAAAGAACTCTGCATGTTTTGGACAGATTTACTGTCTGTCATCAGGATTGTGAATACAGTATTAGCACTCCTGATGATGGACAGTAACTGTGTCTGAAACATGTAGAGTTCTTTACCAAATAAAGTAGAGAAATAGCGCATCTCGTTGGTTTTTATTATAAGAATATGTCA
>Ga0131853_10011221_pt1 | contig 16385 bp, 9 predicted proteins | sample TergutLab28metaG_FD_92764 | JGI IMG/M metagenome (GOLD analysis project Ga0131853, IMG submission 92764) | Labiotermes labralis P1 segment gut microbial communities from Petit-Saut dam, French Guiana - Lab288 P1 (version 2) (version 2) | ecosystem: Host-associated > Arthropoda: Insects >...
CTCAGGCCATTATCTCCGTAACCGTTCAACTTTGGATATAGGTGTTTTGGGTTATATCAGTATACCTTAACATAAGGAACACTCTCCCGAAGTCTGGCACATTCCTCCTGGGACACCCTGTATATATATATATATATATTTACACACACACACACATCACAGACTGCCCCTTATCCATATGCCAGAAGGCCATGCTATGGTGTGTTTATACACTGTTCCACTGTCCAGTTTTCACATACAAGTAACAACACTTGTCTTGCACTGCTTCCCACTCAACAAAAGAGCATATGATCCTTCTACATAAGGCCAACTGTTTATCAGTCATGTTGAACATCTCAGAGGACTGGATCTTCAGTAACCAAGATGCTGCAATGTATGTGTATAAACAGAAAATGAGGTTGTGTTTCAACAAAATTTCCTCTCTGCAGATAAAATATCACACCACTGTTTGTGGTCCAGGTTCAACATCCTCCCAAAAAGTATTTTTGAACAAACCAATGAATTTTCATGAAACTCTGTGTGTGTTTTAAACAAACTTTTTCTTAAAAAATGCAAGCCTTTTGGGCCTTTTAACACTGTGACACTGGGCAGGTAATTCCCAACATTTTGAAGGCACTACGATCCTTCATAGCATCAGGAATTGCACACTGAATGACACAGTGTCGCACCCCAGACAACTTGTATAATCAGCATCACTGCCATGAGAATAACAAATCTTTCCATATTTCCTTACTTATGACCTTGTTTTGTATAGCACAATGCAACATAACAGCCATGCATTATCTGTATTCGCCATTCAAAATGATGGCAATCGTTAGCAAGCCACTGCAGCCAGGATAATGGAATTTGGTATGGAGAGAGGCATTTTGTATGAAACACTTATTTTCAGATGTTAAAAGTCACCAATGTGATGTTGGATCAATATTCTGAGGTCACACTGGGTAACTCTTATGCAAAGAAAGAGTACAGTAGTGGTCATTAAGCACAGAAATACACTCTCATAGAATTGTATAATTATTTACAACCACTAACAGACTGTCTTATGTACAAAAACCATTTATATGAAAGGAAGTATTATAAGTTATTTCCAGAAATTGTCATCATCAGTGTTGTTGTTGTTGTTGTCATCACCATCCTCACCATTAAACTGCTTACTATGCTCATCCAAAGACAAAGACAAGATGTAAACATGATTCAAATTAAGAGATTTCGCCATTTAAGAATGCCAAAGGGTACTTGGGGACACCAGAGTCTCCTGCAAGACCAAGAACAGAATGGTGTGTACAAATGAAAGTGGAAACAGGATAACTGAGGGGTGGGATGTAAATAAAAGAGAGGCTGCACACACAGTAAAGAGGGTGAAAATGACTAATTGCGATCATTATCACCATCAATATTGGCACAACTATCTTCTTTGTCTTTTAAGTATGTTCTGCAACAAATGCTGTCAGCTGCTAAAATTATATAGTGTCAGTCGTAGATGAATGAATGAGCATGCAGAATTGGAATGATACTACTTACAGGGGAAAGCAAAATTTCTTGAGAAAAATCTGTCCAGTGCCACTATGTCCATCACAAATATAGTATGGACTGGCCTGGGACTGAACCTAGGCCTCTGCAATGAGAGACTGAAGACCAACCACCACTGCATGAGCTATACAACCACTATCAGCATCAAGCATTAGCTCAAGGGTTGGTCAACATTTGCCACAGTTCTGTCCACTCTTCTCTAACTGTTCAACTCTCTATCAGTGCCTACTCTTTCTGCAGACTGCAGTTTGTATCCCCAGTGTCTGATACACAGCAGTGGAAGTAAGGAAGTCTTCTCAGTGTACACGACCAATTTCTAGTTGATTTCTAATTGGTCTCTTTATTTGGCCTTGGAGACACCAGTGACTACAATTCTTTAACACTCCCTAGCAGCACATAAAGGAAACGTGAAACAGAAGTCTACAGATATATGAGCATACTACAGACCTGGAGTAGTGGGCAGCCCCAGGATCGCCATAGCCAAGGATGATATCATGTAGCCACTCTGGCACAACACACTCAGTGTTCATGAGCTCACGAATTGTTTCCAACACAGCCTTGAAATTGTTCTCCTTCGGTTTGCGTCGCATAAGTATGTTGAAAGTCTCATACACATCCTGAAAAATGGTTACAGTAACCTTAAATTACTGATGGCATTCTGGCAGTGAGAGGGGGGGGGGAACCTGATGCAAAAGTCATACAGAAAATAATGGAGAAAATGGAAAGCAAATTAAAAAAGTAGTCGGAGAGGATGTCCAACTGAAGAAGAAATTCAAAAGCATCTGCAGCTGAAGAACAAATAGGTAATCACATCTGAGAAAATAACTCTCTCCCTCTCATACTAGTACTCATAAATTTGTCTCCCCCACCCCCCTTCTTTAAAACAGCCTTTAATTCTGTAACAACTATCAGCCACTCGCAAGTCCACTTCATCAAATTCAATTTAATTCATTGTATATTAATACAATGAAGAACAGCATGTTTGTGTTATGATGAAGGTACAGTGATTAACACACACACATACATACCTCCTTCCCCCGACTCGCTAAATCAACATCAGTACAATACTGGTTACAATCCAGCCACACACATACATACCTCCTTTCTCTGACTTATTAATCCATGTCAGTATGATACTAATTACAATCCAGCCACACACACACATACATACATACATACCTCCTTCCCCTGACTTGCTAAATCCATGTCAGTACGATACTGGTTACAATCCAGCCACACACGGAAAGTTCGTTTTTCTCCTGGCAGCTGTGGTTTGGGTTCAGGACCCTCTTCAATAACACGTCCATTCTGGTCAAGCATTCCCTCTATCTCACATCCTCGTACATACGTCAAACCCACTTGCGGTATAAATTGTTCATGATGGTTATATTTTGTGCCTGTAAGTATTTGACTCTTACTACATTATCTATCATACATATCAATTATTATAAACAGATGTACTTCACTAAAATGCTACAACAAATATCAGAATAAGAGATTCAGAATCTGTAAACACACATCTTCAAACTTGAGTGAGCTGTACTTTGTCCTAACACAACTTCAGACATACACTAGTGAGCTGTACTTTGTCCTAGCACATCTTCAGACATACACTATTAGAAAACACATCACACATCCATGTTGGCACAACTACAGCAATTTTCACCACCAATTCTTGCAACATGTTTCAAATATAAAGAGTCATGCTCATGCATGTCTCTTCAGCACATGTAAGCAGTACGTGACATTCGATGCCAATTCATACCCAGTATTGGGATCTGAAGTTTCTCACTCCAAAAACTGTATAAGAATTGTGTGCTTGAAAGAGTGACACTTAGAGGATAGCTTTGAGAATAAGTCACAGCACTTCTAAAAAAACTCCACATATTCACAGACTGAACCTCATATAATTTTGACTGTTTATATCAGAAGGTGTCTATTCTACCATATGACCACAATTTATTGCAATACATCAACTAAATATTCCCTCAACATTAGGAAATGCTATTTCTTGCACTGGACATCTGTGATAAGAGTGCAGTAGAATGTCACACATAAAGGTGGCAACTTCAGTGGTTGTTATGTACACAGTATCTGTTACAGAATATGCCTATAGAACAGTGCTCTCTCCATGCACTACAAATTAGGTACATTCATTTGACATACATCAAATGAAAACCATAAAAATTGTACAAAATGTGTAAAAAGAATCAGACCGTGATAACTTGATGTTCATGAACAGTGAAAAGTACAGTGATGTGCGTCAGAATCAGCTTAAGCCAGCAATTCATAGAAAACGCCATGGTGTACCATCTTCTGGTGTGTGTCTGCAGCATGACACATTGTCCTTTAACAGGACACAATCAACGGTTGTTATTGGCCTTCTTACTGGACATAATACCCAGAGAAGAAATCTGTATTTACTGGGGTTGACTAATAACCCCTCATGCAGGAGGTGTGGTACAGGGGAAGAAACTTCAGTCCACATTCAGCATGAGCGTGAAGCTGTGGCTTCACTCAGACATGCATATTTGGGTTCCTTCTTTTTGGACTCTGAGGATTTTAAGAGTCTAAGTCTGGGAGCCATCTGTAACTTCAGTAAAAGAACAGGGCTCCCTTGACCTAGTAACAGATTACGTGGAACAAAGGGCCTCTTCTAAAGCCTAGGTGCATCGGGACTGTAAGGGCTTGAACCCGGTTACTAATCTATCAGCTGCATGACAACACCCAACCTCATACAGTGCGTCACACTATGAAACATATTTAGGATTTAAAACTAGACATGTTACCCCATCTGCCTTATTCATCAGATTTGGCAACCAGCATCAAACATCTCTTCTGGCTCCTAAACGACACTCTACATGGATCTAACTTTAGATCAGATGAGGAGGTAAAGGAGGCAATGCATGACAAGCTGGCACAGCAACCAAAAGACTTCTTCTCCTAAGGAATTTGTCTGTGGAAAGCTGGAGGAGGTGTGTAGAATGTGAAGGGGTCAGCACTGAAGATTAAGGTCATTGTACTGTATCTATTTTGCTATAAATCACTTTGTACAATTTTTCTGGTTGGATGACCCTTGTATAATGTTACTCAACTACACAAAGTCTCAAAAGTTTATTTCAAAAACTGTCTAGGTCTTCTCAGTAATGGTTGATGCCTTTAGCCCTTCAAAGCAGAGTAACAAGTATACATCAATGTGCAGTGTTATATATATTGAAAATGAATGGTTTTGGGGATATGTCTTGACCTTTGTTTCATTTTGTAAGTACTGGAATGGTCTTCAAGTGCAAGCAGAAACTTTTGTTCTGTCACCGTTACTTCAATTATTATGCAACACTGATTTTTGCTAAGAGTTTTTCTGAACTCCACAGTTTCCATTCTTGATAGCCAACTGCTGTGCTTTAATTTCATTAAGAAAATGCATAATACCAATACAGAGATTATTTATATAGGGATTGGTTTATTTTCCATTGTCTGATTCAACTTTATTGGTGTCTGTAACAGTTTTACATTCCTAGGCTACTAGAGGCTAGTCTCTAAAACGTCTCTGTCCTTTTGAATGCTAAGCCACATCTTCTGAAGTATGTGTAGGCACTTGTAACATGACACACAAAAATAACGATAACAGCAGACAAAGAAATGGTTTCTTTTCACTAAGAAGCTAGTCTTCAAAGAATTGGTGAAAGATGAAATTGGTGTTTCATTGACTCATTATGTAACAGGAAGGTCTTAAATCTGACCCAAAGGACCCAAATTGTAGGAGCAGGAATACATACTTGTCATAATATACTGGCACATTTCAAATGCAACAAACTACTCTCCCTTATGACAATGCAGGAGTAAAACAACAGAAGACAATGTGTAAAGATGTGGTGTAATGAAGACTGATACAAACTGAATGAACACACATCCTATGCATCTAAATGCATTCATTCTTTACAAATTAGTTTTTGTTTAAAATAACTTCAGTTTATACAATTTTGAAAATTAAATGTCCAGGTTCAGGCAGTAAAACTGCAGCTGGAATGAGATACACTTGCCATTTAAACCCATCTGCTAGAAAATAGTGTATGAGTTTTGTAAAGTGCTTGCATCAAACATGTGATTTGTGCTACCATCTTATGATCAGACAGTAATTGTTGGTTATAACACATTGAACAGATGACTTCATGGATAGTGCTAAAAAGGATAAACTGTTGCAAGTGTAGCTACTGGGGCGAAAAATAATGGATAAATGGTACAAAAAGCTGTTCAGAAGGCAACTGAAAACCTGTGAATTCTCTAGTTATTTACAGTCAAAATGTAGGATGGTATGTTAATCACCTAAAATTTAGAATAGACGTTGTTGTGGGTTTGTTGCAAAACATTCAGTGCAGCATGGAATGTCATTTCACCATTATGGTGACAACACCCTCAAGAGGGTAACGGAACACTACTTTCCAAGAGAAATACTTCCCACAGAAAAGAAATGTAAACCAGCAAGTTGTGTTGGCTGCATCAAGCATTAAAAAAAAAAAGAGAAATTATATACTAATATCAAGATTGTGAATTTGTTCCATGCATCAACACCTGTTTTGAGGCCTTCCGTAAGAGGACAAATTACTGAGGTAGCGTAAACTGCACGAATATTATGTATGGTATATAGGAGACTACCATTCCAAGTTTCAATCACATAGAACAAAAGATACAGAAGTTATGTGACATAAAAATGCAGGCCTTTTTCATCAGTTTTGAGTGCAATTTATATACCCGCAAATCCTGCTCCCATATCGTGCTATGGACAGGGTTTCAATGCTGTCCGCTTTGAAGGGTTAATATACCACATTCAATGCTAAGAGACAATGCTAACTTGGATTCAGGATCTAATTCAACAGACTGCGTCTTACCTATAGGAGAGGTTGGACGAACAGTAATAAGGAAACACACATCATGTTTACGAAGGTTCTCCCATTCAGCCTTTATCTCATTTCTGACACTAAGATTCACTGTCACATCAGCACGAACTCGTGATGGCCGCTTCTCCCCTGGAACATCCCCGTATCAACAACAGTATGAATTACTGACATAAAAATCATTATCAAATTAATGTAGAAGATGAATATGTTCAGAAGTTATGAAACAATGACTGCAGGGGAAGTGAACTAAAGTGTGAGTGAAACTGACTGACTGACTGGCCAGCTCCACAGAGCACAGTAAAACATACTGCACTACAGTACTTCCAGTGCCACAGCAGCACACCATCACAGGAACATACAACAGTGCAACTGACAACAGTTCACATGAAATAAATACCATATATATTAATATATATATATATGTATATGTATATATATATACATATATACACACACACACAGGTGAAACAAACCATAAAAATCAACAAGGATACAAGGAACTTACCAAAGTGACATTTATGATCTATTTTGTTTCATACACCTTAACACTTTCTACTACAATTCAGAATTCATAAGCTACCATTTCAATGACAAGAAACATACATGTATGTTACAGTAATACAAGAAACATATATGTCTGTTATAGTACTACAGAAAACATACATCTGTTACAGTAATACAAGAAAAATACATGTCTGTTACAGTAATACAAGAAACATACATGTCTTTTACAGTAATTCCTAGGCACATTCAGCCTAATGATGGCTGCTTCTACTGCAAGTCATTGCAAAACTGAATTACAGTAAACACATAATCATTCTAACACTGTATATGATGAGAATATACCATGAAATGATCAAGTATCTCACAACATGACACTGCAGTATACCATTCATTCTTTGAAATTATTCTGATCTCTCTCACATTTTACAAACACAGTGGATGAACAAACTTTAATTGCTCCCATGTGCTGAATCAATAAAGGTAAAGTCCCATTACTACAGTAGGGGCTGTTGGCCATAAACTTGCTACTATCCACGAGGCATTTCCAATGTTCACCTCATCCTTATAATGTCACCTAAAACATCCAAAAACTAGCACTTTTCACTTACCAATGTTAGGCTTCGCCACTTCGACAACAGCAAAGTTTATTATTGGCTGGGCCATACGCGCCCAACCTCCGTAAAAGATGCTGCCATCTTCTGCTTTCCTGAGGAACATAAATCATCATTTCACACAGTTCACTGAACAGCAAGAAGTACAGTAAGTCCCAACAAACACAGATCCAGGGACACATACACACACAAGTACTTTTTTTTCAAATAAACAGTTCACGCATTTTGATTTCCACAGTCATTAGTACCAGATCTATGGTGCATTTTGTGTTTACACTGGAACTATCTTCCATAAAATTTTCATGACTTCATGCTACTGTTTTTAGCTTTAACTATCCCGTGAAGTGAACAAATGTGCCATAAAATATGTATTAATCATGCATTGTCAGATTTATGGGGTTTTCAACTAGCAAATAAGCCTCTGGAATGAATTAATCACATTAGGACTTACTAACCTCAAAACTGTGTCCAAATTCTGAGGCATAAATGAACAGGAAGACAAAGATATGCAACATGCAGAAACCCTAAATAAAACTGTCGGACATAATATTACACCATCCTAATCACAAAGGTAGATGGATAAACTCTCCATCTCCATATCTACTCTGCACAAACACAAAATGACAGCATATATCACTCATGTGTGGAGCTTTTAGTGACTGCTTTGTGTCATGCTTGAAACCGCGTAAAGTTACGATGCTCATACTTTAAGTTTTGGTTGAGGGCACCGTGTTGGAGAAGAATTTACACTTTCTACTTCCAAGGTGAATGGTATGAAAATGATGCTGTGGTAAAATTCATAACCAGCCACATGTTCATCAGGTGATGGTCAGCCGTAATGTTCGTGCACTACACCACAGCCTCTTTCATTGCACATTTCTTTATTTTTTAAACCACCCAGACATTCATTTCACCTATCAGAGTGATGGTATCTGTGCTACGTTGTATTCAATGCTTGATACAAAATGTTTCTTCAGCCAATACCATGTCAACTAGAACATTCACTCACTCACTCACATCAATGGTATAGTACAAAGAAACATGTAATACTGGCTAGTGGGTGAGAAGCTGTTTATGTTCTGAATGACAGCTGTACACACAACAATTAGGTCCCATGTTTGAATTATATGTAATTCCTAGTAGAAGGGCATAGTCAACTACAAAATGTCATTAAAGTACACCTGGCTGCAACGTCACAACTGTTACATGGTGTTCTGTATGTGTCAAAAACACCACCAATCCCTCATCACAACTCTATATTAGTGAGAAAATAAGCAGAGAAAATAATGTCAATTTATTATTAATAAAACCAGGAAACCAACCTATGAAGTAATATGCTGGTGTGTAAGTGGCTGCAGGGGATAGGCAGTGCCAGCTTAATGTTGCCCAGAGCTATGCTATTCCACTTTAACACTAATAAATTTAAGTGGCCAAAGATTTGATAAACGTTGCCCCAGACTCGGAATAACATTCTTTTCACTGGCAGCTGGCATGTGGCTGCAATGGCCAGACTAACCAGTACTTGCTTATGGGAGCAAGCGTTCGATTCTGTGTTGTTTCACTGCATGTTGCAAGTTTCAGGAACATACCAACTCCACAGTTAAACAAGGATTTATGGTAAACCTCACAACCAAGGCAACAAAACTTTGCAGTGTTGTTAAATAAGACTGTAATGGATTTGATTGCTCCTGTGTATGGCAGTAATGAGTTTTAATGCAGAATTCATGTTCTTTGTTTCCCCTAACAATGCTGTGAGCAGACCAGACTACACAGTATCAAATGGTATGAAGATAAGATAAATGGATAATGAATTGGAAAGCATGGGAATTAAGCAGCCATAGTCCAATTTAATTTCCTTGCAGGGACTGACACGAACCACAGCAATCCTCAGTCAGGATATCTGATGTCCTGACAGTATTCATAGTCAGCACTGCCCGACAGAAACCTCTACCATTACACTGTCAGCCAGCTTGATCAATCAGAATTGGTATTAGGTGGCAGGAACATCTGTTATAATGTGTTACATGATGCTGCAGGCATGCATGGTCATTTGTCTGTCCATCTGTGACCTAGGATCAGTGAGGCTATCACCGCAAAGATTTTGATTAAATTTACTGTTAGTACCTTTCAACAAAACTTAATCATTTCAACCAATCACATGACTTTATTTGGAGCCCACAACAAACTTCTGTTATACTCTGAATAAACCTGACTTGTCTTGATAAATACCAAACGCAGTAGCAAATTTGACAGGAATGAGAGAAGTTCATGAGATACTTATTTTATATAGCTAACAACTCCTGTAGCAGCAGCAGCAAGCAACAGCAGCAGCAGCAGTGCTTGCCGCCGCCACTGCTGCTTCTTTCTCTTCAAATTTCTCAACACAGTTACTGTGTATGTACAATCAGTGTTCTTTAAAAAACTCAAAATCAAACACATATCACTGTCATCTTTTCACAGGTTACACCTCAGCATTCATATATGCTGCACAGTACAGTACATCAAGTCAGCGATTCCACACAGTAAGTTCATAGCCAAAGTAACACATCTTACTGACCCCAGAACCCAGACAAGATTAAACACAGCACTTACCAAGGACTTAATCTACTAACTGCATCTTCAATGTCCTGACGAATTTCATCTGCAAAACAGAAACTCAAATTGTGTAGTTGTGCATCAAACCTAATTTTTGTATACAAATAATACAGAAGTAAGTCCCAAATATCTGAACATAATTCTTCTTCACCCACTCAGAATAGGTTGTGAGGGTTTTATGTTTCTTTTTTAAGGAGATGGGGGATGGAGAATAACAGAGAGAGAGAGAGAGAGAGAGAGAGAGAAAGTGCGCGCGCATGCGTGTGGGGGGTAGAAAATGGGATGAAAATAAATCCCCATAAAAGTAAGGCAATAAGATTTAAAATCCCCTGGTGACCCCCCCCCCCCTAAAAAAATTCCAGAAGCAAGTAGCTGTAAATACTTGGGAATAATCTTACGAAGCAATTTAAACTGGGTGGACCAAGTAAATTACATAGTTCAAAAAGCCTGAAAGGCACTTCACTTTGGAATGTGTGTTATCAAAACAGTAAATAGGAATTAAAAAAAAGTTTAGCTTGCATGTCACTGGCACATCCTATTCTTGTATATGGGGCTGTATGCTCGGATCCATGCACAGAAGGACAGATAAATGCATTAGACCAAGTACAAATGAAAGCTGCTCAATATACTAATCATGCAAAGGATTGTGACTGGGAAACCTTGTCTCAGCATAGGATGATAGCACACTTATGCGCACTCTTTAAAGCATACTCTAGGAAACAGGCTTGGAAAGCTATAAGCGAAAGGTTGTGAAGGCCTTACTATTTGAGTAGGGTTGATCATGTAAGGAATATTAGGGGCATGAAGCAAAAAACAGATATTGGAAAGTATTCCTTTGTAAACAGGACCATTAAAAAATGGAACCAACTACCCTCAAAAGCACTAGGGACCTCCCTTAAAATTTTTAGCAAGAGAGTTAGGAAAGCAATTATACATGGGCTGAAGTGAAAGGAATAGAAGTGTGGCAAAAATTGTCTAAAAGTGCAGTGAAGTGAAGTGAGGTGAAATGTAGTGATGTGAGTTGTACTGGAGCGATAGGAAATTTAAGTGGGATTAAGCCAAATGAGAGGGCAGAGAATTGTAGTTGGGTGAAGTTTAAATGGGAAGTGAAGTGTCAAAATATGTAGTGAAGTAGAGTGAAGTGTACTTGGGTGAAGTGTAGTGAAGTGGAATGAAGGTCTTAGAAACATGGTGTCTATCATTACTAGAAGATATACATATCATTTGAAGTTTGCTGCTTATATGGCTGTTTTGTTTATCGCATCCTTTCATATTCTTTTGGTTCTATTTTGTATCATTGTATATATGGTTGTATGTTTTGTATGCTGCTATCTAATTTTGTAAATTATGTATTCTTATTGTTATGTTCATGTATTCTTATTGTTATGTATGTTCCATTCTAGGTATTCTGTTCCATTGTGTTGTTTGTGTGTAAATGTGTACTGTACTACTGCCACTGGGTGTCAACCCAATTGCAGTTAACAAATATATCATATACATACATACATATATATATATATATATATATATATATATATATAAAGTCACACCAGGAAAATTAAAATTTCAAAAGTCTGTATTAGTTTTTCAGTCTCTCACAAGTAGCAGCAGGTAATGACAGTGTGACAAACTGCAGGCTGTGTCTGGGTACGTACATGTTGACTCCAGCCGGAACAGATTGAAGTTGCGCAGCAGGTAATCATGTAGTGTAAGAAACTGTAAGTTCAATTTTGGTAGAGCTAGGCAACCTTCTCCAGAGAAATATTCACTTGGAACAATGTTTTCATTCCAGATTATATCCTCAGTTGGGTATAGAGGCATCTCATTCAGGGCCTGCAACTGTGATGCACGTCGTTCGTGCCTCGACACCTGCAGAAAACAACACAGTTGGAGTCACTGCATTCTAAGTGGGCTAAAAGAGACAACAGGATGGGTCCTGGAATGAGATTTGAGGTTCTCACAGCAGTGATGATGAAAATTCAAATCTCTGGGATGTGACACTGTGTCATCTGGTACATAGTACTGCTCTGAAACGTCCGGCAATACTCGCCCTCTGACACAGCACTACAATGTAGAAATCTCTAGCATCACAAACAACTATCATGCAACCAGGACATCTCTAAAATGTGAAAATAAGAGTCATATTTTGCCCTACTCTTCCTGCTAACAGAAACACCAGTGGCAAATAAATGGGAACATCATAAATGAGCATCACTCATGAATGGGCACATTAAACACAGGTCCTGTTACCCCTCATGAATAGGCATATGAAACACAAGCCCCATCATCAATCATGGCATAATATACATAGGCCTTGTCAATAATCATGGCATACTATACACAAGCTTATGACCACTCACAAATTGGCATACTATACACAGACCCTGTTACTAATCATAAATGAGCATACTATACAAAGGCCTTGTCATCACTCATGAATGGGCATATTAAAAACAAGCCCCATCATCAATCATGGAATAATATACATGAGCCTTGTCAACAATCATGGAATACTATACACAGACCCTGTCATCAGACATGAATGGGCATGCTATACACAGGCCCTTACATCAATCCTGTACAGGCACACTCTACACTGGCCCTGACATCATTCATGAAGGAGCATAGTCAAAACATAAAAATTTATAAACTATATTCTTGGAAAAGTTCTGCAAATTATTAACTATTTAATAAACTGTATGTAACACATTTATTTAAAACTTAACACAAAATAATATCATATACTGTTGCATTCTGACACCCGCATAAAATTTTATAAGGGTTAGTAAAAATATTTACTACCAAATTTCATCCAAATCAAGGAGAAATACTGCAGAGAAGCATTATTAGAGATAAACAAACAGACAGTCATGGAGAAGTTACAGACACAATAGATGAACACTCATGTTACATGTCAGGTGCCTGCAGAAGGGACCATACCAACAGTTCAAGAAGAAAATCTCTATCAAATCGAAACCAATCCTCCACTTCAGTCTTGTCAGATGGTGGAACCAAGTTCAGGTATGATGCAATACTTCGTAACTTCTCCTGGCTGCAAAAGAGCAACAAGAATTTGTACCATAAAAACAAAGTATATAATTTATAAATAAAATCTCACAAGAACACAACGGGATGTATCAGTTAAACAAAAATTCAAATAATTTCCAACCTGATACAACAGCATTGCAGGCAACCAACTGTTCGACACACATACCTTAATGGTCCAAAGTGCTTCAGTAATGCCTCCCTTGTATCCACACTTGCAACATTTGCCAATGAAAATTCATGCAAATCTGGGAACTTTGCAAATGCTGCTTTCTGTAATAAATGAAGCAACAAATTGTGTGACAAAACCCACCTGATCACTGAAAAATGTGTATAACAAATTAAGAGTGGAAAAACATTTCAAGTCTTCTGGGATGTGACTCTGTGTTGCTGGTTGTGCAGTTCCCAATGTTTCAGATGAATGCAGTCCCTTCACCTTTGAAGGTGAAGCAGTGCTTGCACCATTAGCTTTCTTTCGAAACATCAGGAACCATTCACACATCAACACTGTGTCACATTGCACAGGTTTAAATTCTCAGCAACATCAACTCTCACAACAGTGGAAAGGTTACTTGCAATGGAAGCTACAATTTTCCAAATGTGTTTACTACACTTCCAAACACTGTGGTGTTGCTGGCTGAGCTCCCTAATGCTGCAGTCAGCATGGCGTGGTTGCTGCCAGGCTCACCTTGGAATGGTCAGGCAGCAATATACTTTTTCCAAAAACATTTACTCCACTGGGGAGTACATTAACAGCTGCAGTTGCTGTATATGGTTTTGAAATGGATGTAACACACTCTGCAGTGCAGGCACAGTGCCTCCCCCCTTACCAGCTTGCATCTTCACTACTGCACCAACACCAGCAAGTAGTCTGGTCATCCAATATTTCAGTGGTCTAGCTTTACAAGTGCCAGCATAGATTGGTGTCTGTGTAACAGACACCAATCTATGCTGGCACTTGTAAAGCTGATTGCATTACAGATATTACTGCATAGTGGCAGAAATTATTGGCTCCTGTACTTTATTAATAACCTGCTTACAGAAAAATGCTGAAAATCAAAGGTACAGAATTCAGGAAGATCCCCCCCCCCCCACATTCACCCTACCCACCCCTTCATGTACAATAGCCAGAATTCTTCCAACTTCACAGAAAGGAGAGATATATGGAATGATATGAAGCAAAAGCAAAATTTACCACCATTTCTCAGTGTGAACCTTAAATACCAAATGTCATTACAACCCATCTGTTAGTTCTTAACATGATAACAACAAAGATAATGAGCAACATGTCATTTCCATATACTGCCACTCTGTTCATTTTGTGTAAATATGCTACACAGGCCAGAAAAATTTTACTATTTGTAAGAAATCTATAAGATATTGGCACATTCATTAAACCATCCAGTATGTTCCACTGGAATGATTAACCACTGTTTGAGTGATGGACAATCGTATTTCCATCTTCAAGTTACAAGTCAATAAAAATTTTTTTATCACTTAATTCACTTTAGAAAAATAATGTTTAACCTGAAAATCAAGCACAACACAAAACTGTTAATTTTCAAACAGGTGTTAGATATACCCACAAGAGTGCACTGAAAACTACAATTCATGGTGCTACATTAGCCATCAGTGTGTGTTAAGTGCTACACTACAGGGTACTCACACACATATTCATTCTTTATTCAAGGAAATTCTGTGAGCATTGTGGTTCTCAGACTGGTGCTGCTGAAAGTTCACATCTCTGGGATGTGATGCAATGCAGTAGGTGAGCAGCTGTCAGTGCTCTGATGGCACTACTACCCTCCAGAACATCATGCCCTACTTGTCCAATGACACAGTGTCACAGCCCAGAAGAAATGAACCCTCCCCAGTCAATTTTCTTTTGCATTTTGTACTAGTAGTCCTAGCTGCTGAAGTTTAACTTGGTGAATGAAAGATGAATCATCAAGATTTTGCACCCAGGAGAGTGGTGACTAGTGGTAATGCTCCAGAGTGCTCCTAATAATGCGTAAAATGTAGAAGTAAAACTCTCCCTGTCCATCCTATGTACTGTACCTTGACATTAATGGAGGTGAGTGGTATTCTTTGCATCCCTGTCACTACACCCACATTAAAAAACCCTGGTACCCTTAAAGAGGACACTGAGTGGGCCCCAGAGCTATTCTGAACGTTTAGCAGAAGAAGAAAAGTTTTCAGGTACCAAGATTCAAACTCTGGACCACCCAACCCATAGCCTAGTCACTACAACATCTATGCTATAGCAGTTATTCTTACTTCCTATAACAATTACACTTACCACTTAAACACTAAAACACTACGTCAGAAGCCATAATGTTAGGATATTGAGACAGATCAAACAACATTCTGGAGCTTACCTGCAGTGATATGATTCTGGAGTAGTGTATCTGAGTCATGTCATGGTCTGTCAGAGGATCACCAGTGTCATCACTGATCTCAAAGCGCGAGTAGAATTTCAGCATGTCCAACAACTGCAAACAAAACAAATATATGGACGTTATCATATCTGACAATTCACATCACTCTTCTCTCAGACAGTTTTGCATGTCAGCAGGCAGTGCAGTGCTCACTTCTGTTCTACTTTCCCATGAGTCAGGGTCCAACCAATCTAGTCCAAAATACTGCTATAAATATTAGGTTCTAACAGAGAAACCATATTTAATAGAGGTGCCAAAAATTTCTTCCTCCATTTTGCAAACATGTGTTCACGGCACAGCAAGTTTCATAAGCTAAGCAAGGTGTAGGCAACTGACCAATGATCAAGAATGACATCTCATTCCTTCACTTAAGGTTTAAATGTTTACAGTGTCAAGAAACTCTCTAAGCATAGTAGCACTGAAGTATCTGTGGTCAGAATAAAATGATGTAATATTTAACACTCTAAATTAAAATTATTATCAGAATTGAAGACAAAACTCCCTCTCAAGTTGAAAGTTTCAAACATGTTGTTAATTAACCTCACTTAGAACATGCATTACTCCTTGTGTTCCTTGGTGTGCATAATGTAGTCTGTGCTCTGAAATTAAAATCCAAAGGATTAAATAGTAAATTATATTCAGGGCAATCTTATGCGTATTGGACCGTGCATCATCTTGATATTTGAATAAAGGTTGACCAACTAGATGACACTTGCTTTATTATATATTGCTCAACATGTTTCAGACGTTAATACGTCCACCTTCAG
>Ga0131853_10011224_pt1 | contig 16383 bp, 12 predicted proteins | sample TergutLab28metaG_FD_92764 | JGI IMG/M metagenome (GOLD analysis project Ga0131853, IMG submission 92764) | Labiotermes labralis P1 segment gut microbial communities from Petit-Saut dam, French Guiana - Lab288 P1 (version 2) (version 2) | ecosystem: Host-associated > Arthropoda: Insects >...
AAACCAAAAAATGATAGGGCGAGAAATTAGACCTGGGATTGGCGAGAAATTCCTTGGTAATATCCCCCCCCCCCCCCCCCCCACCCGAGCCATGGCACGGGCCGTGTGACTTTGTGGTCTTGTGCTTACAGACCAAGGCAACATGTAGCTGACGCCGTGTTTCTCGGTTGCACTGGATGATTACGAATGATGAATTTGGAATTATACGTAAGGAAGGGAGCCACATCAGAAAATCTAGGTATTCAGAGCACGGCGTTGCCGCACCGAAATATTCATAAATACAGCTGGACCTCTCCTGATAGGAAGACTCACTACCAGGTTTAACACATATTAATAGATAGGAGGTGGCATTCTAGAATATTGATGTACGATCTTTCAGGGGAGCTGACTGTGATACTGATCACTATTTGGCAGTTGCAAAAGTTAAGGGAAAGGCTTGCAGTACGTAAACAAGAAGCACAGAAGTTTCATGCGCAAAAATTTAATTTCAGGAAGCTACGTGAGCTGGAGGTTAGGAAACAGTATCAGATTAAAATCTCAATCAGGTTTGCAGCTTTGGAGAAATTGAATGATAGCTAGGACATAAAAGGGATTGGGATAACATTAAGGAGAATATCAAAACCTCAGCTAAAGACAGCCTAGTTCTGTATGAATTGAAACAGCATAGACCATGATATGATGAAGAATGTTTAGGTGTTTTTAGATCAAAGGAAGCAGGCCAAAATGCGTGGTTACAGGATCTAAACCAAAGCAACGTAGATAATCTACACAATGTAAGACGTGAATATCTATAAATATTCACCATCACCAACTAGGAAGTTTAACTATGAAATGTAAAACGTGAAGCTAGTAGACATTTCAAGAACAAAAAGAAGAAATATCTGAAAGCCAAAAATGATTCAGACTCCCACAGTATTTTGGCTAGATGGATGAACCATTTCTCTCGGCTACTGAATGTACCTAGGATTAATGATGTTAGGACGACATAAATGTGTACAGCAGAGTCACTATTGACTGAGTAGAGTGCCGTTGAGGTTGAGTGAGAGCTATTGAAAAGCTAAAAAGTCACAAATCGCCAGGTATTTATCAAATGTCAGCAGAACTGATTAAAGCAGGGAGTAGAACAATTCGCTCTGAGATCCATAAATTTATTAATTCTATTTGGAATAAGGAGGAATTGCCTGAGGAGTGGAAGGAGTTTGTCACTGTACGTCTGTATAAGAAGGGCGATAAAACAGACTGTAGTAATTATAGGGGCGTATCAGTTTTGTCTACTACATACAAACTTTTATTCAACATCTTGCTGTCAAGGTTAACTCCATACGCAGAAGAAATTGTTGGGGATCATCAATGTGGATTTCGACACAACTGGTCAACTACTGATCATACATTCTGCATTCGTTAATACTTGAGAAAAATGGGAATACAATGAAGCAGTGCATCAGCTGTTTATAGACTTCAAGAAAGCCTATGATTCAGTTAGCAGGTAGGTACTGCATAACGCTCTCATTGAATTTGGCACCGCCATGATACTGGTACAGATAATAAAAATAAAACCTACACGAGGGGGTGCTGATAAGTCCTTAGCCCGACCTATTTCCCAATGTCGTAGGACGGAATCGATAGTGTCGTTGGAAAGAGGGATCTGTTCATGTGCCGAATTGCAAGTCTTTTCTTGTTACAGAGGCTGAAAAGAAGCATGTCAGGCGACGCGCGCGATTTCATCAGCATGGAGACGCGAGCTGTCATCAAGTCCCCCCCCCCCTGCAAGGCAAGGCGCCGAAGGAAATCCACGCCATTCTGACAGCAACATTAGGGGAACATGCACCATCGTATGCTACCGTCAAAAACTGGGTGGCCCAGTTTAAACGTGGTGATTTTTCCACCTGTGATGCACCTCGTCCTGGACGACCCACAACAGTGACCACACCGGAGATTATTGATCAAATTCCCGAGCTGATCTTAGAAGACCGCCGGATTTCGGCTAAATCAATAGCTGAGAAACTGGGCATCTCACGTGAGCGGGTTGGGTCCGTCATTCATGAAGATTTGGACATGCGGAAGCTCTCTGCAAAGTGGGTCCCGAAATGCCTGAACGCGGATCAAAAACGTCAATGCTGCCAGTCGTCTGATCAACTTTTGGAATCTTTTTGGCGGGATGAAAATTATTTCCTGTCGCGATTGGTGACCATGGACGAAACCTGGTTATATCACTATGACCCGGAGACAAAGCAACAATCACCCCGCCCCAAAAAATTCCGAGTGCAAGAATCCGCTGGAAAAGTTCTCGCCTCGATTTTTGGGAACAAAGACGGCATTCTCCTCATTGATTACCTTCCAAAGGGCCAAACTATCAAAGAGGAGTATTATTCATCTCTCCTGGCGCAATTGAAGGCCATTTTGAAGGAAACACGCCGCGGGTAGGTCACCAAGGGGGTCTTGTTCTTTCACGTCAATGTCCCGGCTCACCGGGCACTTGTAACCCAGAAGAAACTGGCCTACCTGGGCTTCCAATGTCTTGATCACTCGCCCTATTCTCCGGATCTGGCTCCGTCGGACTACCACCTGTTCCCTGGACTGAAAAAAAATTGAAAGTTCGCCATTTTTTGTTCGACGCGAAGGTCATTGCTGCCGCGGAGACCTGGTTGGACTGACAACCTTCTGAATTTTTTTTTTGAGTGGCTTGCAAACGTTGGAGCAACGGGCTAAGAAGTGTACTGAGCTTCGTGGGGAGCATGTTGAATAAATCCCGAGTTCGGTTGCAGTAGCTTGTTTCCTTCCCGGTCGGGCTAAGGACTTACCAGCACTCCCTCGTAGAAGAGTCCGGGTAGGCAAACATACGTCTCACATGCTTCCTATAAGAAGGTTTTAAACAAGGAGGTACTTTATCGCCATTGCTTTTCAACTTTGCTATAGAGTACGCCATTTGAAGGGTTCACGCAAACCAAGATGGCTTGTAATTATAATGTACACACCACTTCTAGTTTATGCTGATGTTAATATATTGGGAGGAAGCATGCATACTATAAAGAAAAACACAGAAGCTTTGGTAGTTGTCAGTAAGCAGACTGAACTAGAACTAAATGCTGATAAAACTAAGTACATGGTAACGTCTCAAGACCAGAATGCAGGACGACGTCACAGTATAACTACTGATGATGTCCCTTTGAATGGGTGGAAGAGTTCAGATATTTGGGAACAACCTTAACGAATCAAAATTATATTCAGGAAGAAATTACGAGCAGATTGAAGTCGGGAAATGATTGCAACCATTCGGTGCAGAATCTTTTGTCTTCCAATATGCTATCCAAAACTATAAAGATGAAGACACACAGAACTATAATTTTGCCTGTTGTTTTGTATGTGTGTGAAACTTGGTGGATCATATTGAGGAAGAAACATAGGCTGAGGGTGTTTGAGAACAGGGTGCTGAGGAGAATATTTGGACCTAAGCGAGACGAGACAACAGGGGAGTCGACAAAACTACATAATGAGGAGCTTAATGATCTGTAATCACCAAATAGTATTCGGGTGATAAAATCAAGAAGAATGAGATGGGTGGGGCATGTAGCACTTATGGGGGAGAGGAAAGGGCATATAGGGTTTTGGTGGGGAAACCTGAGGGAAAGAGATTACTTGGAAGACCCAGGCGTATATGGGAGGATAACATTAAGATGGATCTTCTGGAAATGGAATGTGGGGGCATGGACTGGACTGATCTGGCTCAGGATACGGACAAGTGGCGGACACTTGTAAACGCGGTAATGGACCTTCAGGTTTCATAAAATGCGAGGAATGTCTTGACTAGCTGAGACCTCCAAGATCGTGACAGTCTCTAATAGCCGGAGCCGGATTCTTAACACGCTTCACAAATACTTTATAGCGCTCCCTATCACGGAGGCTGTAAACTCGACTTCTTTATCTGCCTTTACCATACCAGGCTCAGTTATTTCAAACAGTACACAAAAGCTGAAGCTTCTCAAGGACTTGTTACTAGCTTATATGCCTAGCGTTCCTACGATACGCCTAGCATGGACAAACCTTGCCCTAACTGGTGTAACAACACGTAAAGATTGGATGGCCTACTTCTGCTCCGTTTACCGCTGAAGAATTGTGATATACCATCAAGAATAGCAAACGTGCAGTACACTAGTGTTCAAAAGGAACTAAATCCATGGACCAGAGTGGTTTCTAAGAAGACGAACAGTGGCTCAGCTGGTCATAAAATTCCCTGTACTTTATGGAAGGTGGAGGTTATTCATTACACTGACAAGAGCTCACCAGTGGAACCTGTTCCGAGCCAAATTATTCAAGTCCAAGCACACAAAATCGTGATCTGTTTCCCCAATATCAAATTTAATAAAATCCTCTCATCTATGTCAACTCGCTACACTTCTGCTTTCCTTATATACTTCATGGCGTGGCAAGGGTAAATTTTACCTTCACCTTCTATGCCAAGGTCTCCCAATGTGTACGACATGTACCGCCAACCCTAACTTACCTGATTGTAAACACCCAGTAATCTGACAGACATGAGACCTAATTAACAATAAACTTCACTAGGCCTAAAGCATTATGTAGTTTTCTTAGTCCTCTGTTTATTTTCTTTCTCGATTCGTGATAGCCCAGTCAGGATAGCGACCAGGCTACGTGCTGGATAACCGAGATACAAGATTCGATTTCTGACAGAGGCAGAGGTTTTTCTCTTCTCCAGAGTGTCCAGACCTGCTCTGTGGCCCTCCCAGTTTCCTGTCCAGAGGGTATCTGGGGATCCCCCTTCTTGGATAAAGTGGCTGGGACATAAAGTCTACCGATCATCTCCACTAGAAGCAAGCTCAAGATTGTCATGTACTATGCCTACAATCCCCCGTACGCCTCAATGGCGTGTTGCATACTAAGCGCAGGGATATTTTTCCTTTGCATTTTTAGATACGCCAATATGTATTTTGCTTAATACTCTGTTTTCAAAGATCCTTAAATTTGTTCTCCCTTTAGTACTGAAAACTCATTTTCACACCCATACAAAACAAGAAGCAAAGCGACAGTTCTGTGTACGGTAATCGGTATAGCGACTGCTAGGTTACAGGCTGAACGACCGAGGACTGCTAGTTCGATTCTCGTCAGGGCCAAGATAAATATCTCTCTTTTCCAAAGCGTCTAGACCGACTCTGGGGCCCACCCAGCCTCCTATTCAATTTTGATGTTTCCCCGGGGGTTAAGTAGCAGGAATGTGAAACTGACCTCTCACCTCCATCACGAGCCAAGGTTGAAAATAAATGGATATACCTCCGCTCCTCCACACACTTTTTTTATGTTCACAGCGACAATTTTACGTTTATCCTTAGCTTTTTAGACAGCCAACGGGTATACAAGAGGTGGCACAGTTGTTAAGGTGCTGTGCTACAAATCGGAAGTTCGCTGGTTCGATCCCAGCTGGTGTCATTGGAATTTTTCATTAACATAAAATCCTTCCGATCGCACTATGGCCCTGGGGTCGACTCAGTCTCTAATAGAAATGAGTACCAGGAGCATTTCCTGGGGGTAAAGGCGGTCGGTGTGTAAGGCCGACAACCTTACGACCATACTGTGCTGTTGTCATGAAATCTGGGAACCTTAACTTTCTGTAACCGTCTGGGCCTGTCCAGGCCTGTAATGGGATTGCTTTACATTTTTTTTAACGTGTACATAAACAACCTGAATGGTTTGGTAACAGGCGTTCCCCAGATTTAATCAGCTCTTAATTTCTTCTCGACCATAATTTTGATTTGTTATGATATGTGTCATACGCTCGTATTGAGACTTTGCCATTTCGTATTTTTATGTCATGATCGTGTACTGCATTCTGGTAACGACACATGAACGTATCGTAAGTAGCTTTCGAAACAGCATATGTTACATAAATCAGCATTACGTCTGAATCGGTGCAGACTGTCCCCTTCAGACTCCTAACCCGTGGAGAGGGGAACAAAAAACCAACAAGAATTTTATGCACTTTCGTTTCGCTACTAAACTGCTTAACTGACACAGTGTAGCAGAATGTTTATGGAGAAGACAATGGCTCGTTGCTCAGCTAGTCTGAACCAAATTAAGACACTTCATACCTCCCTACCCCATTTGAAGATCAAGTGTAATGTTATCCTCCCATCAACCATGACAGTCTCTTTCCTTCAGGTTTGCCAGCAGATGTTATTTACCCACAACACTTCTATTTCGCGCCTGCTACATGCCTCGCCCATTTTTTTCCTCTTTTGTCTGACCATCATCTTGTTCAGCTGTGTTTGTGTCAGCAAGAATCACGTTTCAGCACTGGCTCCAGTGTCCGTACGTTTCCTAACTGAAAATGTTAAGAGCATATAATATCTCGTACACGACACAGAACAGACGAACACAGCAGACCGTCAGCCTTCACACAGGAAGTAGCGGCACCTTGCTGATGTACCGCCCACATTTTCCTACGTATGCAAGAAATACTTCTAGGAAACGGATTGCAAGAGAGGTGCCAACTGGACAAGTCCAATTGAAACGGGGAAGTGCTGATACCGAACACGGATTATATCAGACACTACAATGCATGTTATAACCTGCCAGCTGAGCACGTCTTAACAAAGGTCGATGGATACTATCCTACGATAGTTGCATCTGGTCATTAATTAATACACAGTACAAACAGTTAATGTTTAGGCAACGAGGTGGGTATTTAGATTTTTGCGCGTGCTTTATGTAAGAGTTAGTACTATTTGACAGAAAAAGATAAAATTATGAAATAAATGGCATTTTGTGGGAAATTAAATAGAGATTATGTAGCTTTCTTAAAAATGCAGTAAATTTTCTTGCTGCCTTAAACATAGAAAATTAAGTTACAGGCAGCGGATCCCGGTGGCTGCGCGGTCTGAGGCATGGGTCTGCGGCTGCTCTTTTGGTGGCATTGCAGGTTCGAATCCCGCCGAGGGCATGGATGTCTGTCTGTTGTGAATGTTATGTGTTGTCTCTGCGACAGGCCGATCCCTCGTACAGAGGAGACCCACCGAGTGTGTGTGCTGTGTCACTCAGTACAACAAAAATTATCTACACCTACAATGAGTAGGTAGAAGAGATCAGACTAAGAAATAAAGAAGAAAAAAAAGGAGGAAGAAAGAAAGTTAAGGTGTGTTTCCCTACGTGAGTTATCACACGTGGTACGCAGGTACTGAAAAGGTTTCTGCACGCCACTCCAAAGAAATATATTCTTGACTAAAGGTAAAGCAGTCCCGTTACAGACCTGGAGTGGCCCAGAGGGTTCCAGGAAGTTAAGGTTCCCAGATTAAATGACAACAGCACAGGATGGTCGTAAGGTTGTCAGCCGTACGCACCGGCCGCCTTTAACCCCAGGAAATGCTCCTGGTACTCATTTCTGTTAGAGGCTGATTCGACCCCAGGGCCATGGTGCGATCGGAAGGATTATGTCAATGAACAATTCCAATGACACCATCTGGAATGGAACCAGCGACCTTCCGATTTGCAGCACAGCGCCTTAACCACTGTGCTACCGCAGATATTCTTGACTATCAAAGTTTATTATTCACCAAAGAATGCACAATGAATAATAAACTTTGATGGTATCAAGATGCACGGTACAAATGTAAAAATTATATATATATTCTTGACTGCTTGACCCCTGAAGATGGCTACAGGTTGTTCGGAAACATCGGTTACCAACCACCAACGTAGGCCGCTTAACGTCCCGGAAGTACGAAGGCCTCAGATATATTGCATGTTGAAATGTTAATAAAACATTACTGTATGAGGCTGTAAAATATATATGTGCATTTGGTTAGCCTTCAACATAAGAAAACACGAATAGTTTACACCGTTTTGAGGAACACCACATTAAAAACACTAAGAGTAGTCAACCTATATAGTGTCGGTGCGTGACAGAACATAGAATCTAGAAGCTTTCTGGCCAACATAATCAAGCTCACCGCTACCATGACGAACGGACCCCATCCTGGAAATCGAGGGTTGTGGTAAATTGAATTATTGAATATGAACTTACACTCGCCGTTGTACCTGATATTGCTGACGTCTTTATCAAGGATACTCGGAACAGCTAGAAAAATTTCGGAATGTCATGTCATAAACAACGCAAGTGTGAACTGTGTGTGGTCCGGTAAGACGCCTTCTTCATCTCCTTAAGTTTTTGCACGCGCTCTTGGCTTCTCTTGCTTCGTTGCTCCCCATTGACGATCACTGCAACTAGATGTGCCGTATCTCGCTCTAAGTTTATCCGACTCGCGTACTAACCAAAACTGCTCCTTGCACGTATATTACCGGCCATGCATACATTTCATAAGTCTGCCTACATTTCAGATATTAATAACATAACTACACAGTTCGATGTACTTAAGATATGACTGAGAAGAGAGTAGTGACCAGGCACGGGGTGTAAACTCTGTATCCTAATATGACGGAAATAAATCCCACCCATGGAGTCGCCTTCTCCACAATTTCCTTACCGGAAGCTGACCCCAGTCGCCTGTAACCTTGGCCGAAAGCGATTGGATATTGGATGATGGCCAATACAGGCCGAAACATGTAGTTGTTTCCATCACAGTCATTAAATACACCTCAGTGATCTAGTTGTGTTAGACTACATACCTTTTCCTAGCATCGTTAGACCAGCTGAATTTTCCCAAAACAAAGCAACCAAATCAACAGAACGGTGTCTAGCCCGTTTCCAGCTACACCAACTTAAGATTTCCGTGATTTTCCTCAGTTAGAAGGCGAATCCCAGGGTATATTAAAAGGCAGGGCATGGCCCACATCCGCCCCAGTCGCGGACACCTTCAGCCAAAGTGATTCCCCGCCAGATGGCGAACGTTTTCACCCCAAGGCTAGCACACAGCCGCACCGTTAAAACTTTCATCTACATCTATTAATGAAAGCATGCAAAATACAGCCGTACCGTAAGATCTTATAAGTAAACAAGACTGGCAATATACGCATAAAAGTAACACTGAAGCGCGTTCGCCAAACCATTGTTGCCGTGGAAAAACCGCAAGTGTTAGATATTCTGCGTGTGTGTCAGTAGCCATAGTTACCCAGCACGCAATGCGCATGCGCCGTTATTATATTGTAACCTGTGGCCTGTCCGGCTCTACCATATTTTTCCAAATTATCTCATAAAAGGAACGATTTTCTAAGAACGTTTATTGAATATAAAATGTGTTTTGATTTTATCTACAACTTTTGCCCGAAACATTTCTCATTCTAAGAAGAACTGAACGAGATATGATCAAAAATGTATATTGGTCTTCATGTAAAGTGCCCTTTTCCCCGTCAGATTTTAATGAAAGTTGAATTTTGCCGACAGATTTTCGAAGAATACTCAAATAACAAATTTCATAAAAATCCGTTCAGTGGGAGCCGAGTTGTTCCACGCGGACGGACGAACAGACAGACGCAACGAAGCTAGTAGACGCTTTTCACACTCTTGCGAACGCGCCTAAAACGCTGGATCATGCCCGCCCCCCTGCCCCCTCCGAAAAGTCCTACTGGCGCCCTGCTGTGCCGTCATTGATATCTGACATTACAGTCCTATTACTTTATGACGTATGCGCGTGGATCAGAATAGATTCAAGAAAGTCTTTAGGGTTATCATCAGTTCCACGCAGGAAGTATAAACAGGGCGCTTGTGTCTGTTGCCTTTGCTCACGACGATCTGTTAATTGGCCGTTACTTTGATTTGATGCGGAAACAAATCCGTTTTGATGTATTTTATCAATCTACATATATAGGCCTACATACACCCATCGCACTGCAAGAATCTGACAGTATGCCAGATTAGAGGTTCTCACAACGATGCTTATGACGTTCCGAGCCCTCTGGGGTATGACGCCGTATAGCTTGGTACTTAGGTACCAACAATTCGGAGGAACGTCCTGCCTCCAACTTCAGGGTAGTCCAAAAAAAAAAAGATGGAGGCAACACGCGCCTCGTAAATGTTGACAGGCCTACCTATATCCCAGGGATGCACAAATTTTTCAAAACTGTAAAAGCCACATCAAAATTCTTTGCGCCAGGCATGTGACACGAAGCAGAGTCAGCCACCGCAAAAAAAAAATCATATCCCAGAAGAAGAGAATCGTAATCATAAATTGTAATATTTTGTTTGTTACTTACGACATGGAAACCTATTTCAAATAAATGTCAAAGACACCGATGCGTCCCATATTTTATGTTTTGGTCGCAGTTAAATTTGAGATTCACGCAAAACGTACGATATAAACACCTGGTACGTTAGCCCGATAAATTTTACTTTGGGATTCTAAAAACCAACATTCACCGAAATCCGTCATTTGCTTTCGGAGATGACGGTTGCACGCAGACGTGACTTTCACGTTGTGCCTTCTTTCTGAATTTTAGGCAAGGAACTTTTAATGAAGCTTCGTTACTGAGTTACACTTTTGGGCGAGAACACGAAACGAGGTAGCAGTATAAGGTAAAGTTATCCCTGTGCACGCCTTGGCGGCGTGTGGGGAACTGGAGGTATAGCGCCACTCATTCCTAACAACAGTCTTAGGCGGTAAGTGGTTAGCTTCACGCCCTGGCCGATTTGCCCCCGGGGAAATAGCTCCTGGTATCCATTTAAAAGACTGCGTCGCTCAAAGCAGGTATTAACTCTGCGTTGAAAAATCCCTTGCCCCTGACGGGCGAAACAAAAGGCAGGATTCTCGTTCCTGAGCTACTGAATGTCACAGAGAGGGCGGTTAGACGCGATGTAACATGTGCTGATTTTGTTTGTGTGGAGGATGGACGATTTTTTATCCTTGGGTGGGCGGTCTAGGCTCACAGCCAAGGGCGTTGTTGGACGGAGCACTGTTCCGACGTCCCCGTTTATCAAACGCGGACTTGGATTTACGTCGTACTCTGTCCATTCCGCACAATCACAAATAAACACAGGGTATAACCTAATTTCCCATGTTAATTAGTAGGGAAACGTAACATAAACGAGTTTGGGTGCCTAAGATCTTTCTTTAGAAGCAGGAACGAGTGGGTTTATTTACTTATTTAAGGTTTATTTAATGATGCTGTCAGCTCAGAATGCATAGCATCGAATGTTACAGTGATCAGTTAGTGATGAGTTGGGAAGTCTGTGGAAGAAAGCGGTCGTGGCCTATTTTGAAGTACTATCCGCTTATTACGCTGGAGAAACTGAGGGTCGCCACTAAAGACCTCAGTCACGATTGCTACGGGCTCCGAATTTGAACCCCGAAACTTCATAACAGGAAGCACGACCGCTGAACACTTGACTGCGACGTACCATTGGTTCAGTACATCAATGAGGGTTCAGCATGTCTCCAAACACGAAACTTTCCTACAATCTGATGAGTGAGAAGCATCATTCCGATATTGTTACTGCCCCCCCCCCCCACTGCCTTTCAAGTAGATATTTGCGAAGATATTCCCTCACCTAAATCACGTAAAACGGCGAGGTGGAGATACTGACTGCGGAGTTTGCAGTTGACCTTGGCAATGGTTTGAGCTGGGAAGAGCGACCATGCCTTGTTTGTGGTCAGTAAACGATATATTCCAGGTAAAAATAAATTGGGTTGAAGTACACTTGTACACTTTCTGCGGTGTTTTACGTGGTTTGAGCTGTACAAACTACGTCATGCAGTGACAGAGACTCGTGCTTTACAGGGGATCGACATGTATTCCGTCGACCGTCGTCGTGAGTGTTATGGGACTCGACCCACGCCGTGCAGGTCAACTGCATTCTCCTGAGTAAGCGACTTTACGTGAATTCCTTCTTTAAGTCCATGCGACTTCTTGCTCTGCGTCGGTATGCAATGTATCTGTTCGGCGCAGGTCAGAGAAACCTGCCCGCGATATCTAGTGCTGTGGTCTGTTTCAAGGTCTTTCGGACCGCGAGACGGACAATGATGTGTACTACCTGCGCGTTTACTGCCGGGAAAGCGACAGTTGTCGGTAATTGAAGTCTGTGATAGAAGTATGACTCAGACCGTAATGTAAGTCAATAGGCCCAGATGCTGCGGAATTCAAAAGAAGTGAATCAGTGAATCAGTGCCAGCTGTTCCGCTGGTATTTTACTGCTTCAGGCGAAGCAAAGTCAAGTAAACTGATTGTTGAAGAATAAAAGACCAACTTGATGTCACTTGTTATTTTATTTCACTTCTTACGTGCTTAACATGTTTCGGACATTAATATACCCATCATCAGGAGCTTGCGACTATTCTGTTGAATTACCACATTGGTATATTGTTCTTGGTTCGATGTGTGTTGGAGACTCGGTGTGGTTGGGATGGAGTGGTATCCGTGTTGCAGGCTGAAGCACAACAGGTTGAGCACATAAGAAGTGAAATAAAATAGCAAGTAACATCAAGTTGGTCTCTTATTCTTCAACTATCACAATGATGCACGGTCCAATAAACACAAGATTCAAGTAAACTGGTTCCTTGCAAGCCACGAAGCCATATGTGGGAAGGAGGTATAGCTTCATTCGAACCCGGCACTAGATGTGAGTGGTCAGCTTCACGGCCGTTTTACTCCTTGAAATCAGACATCGGTAACCACTGGAGGCTGAGTGGGCCCCGATGCCGGTCTGGAAGCTCTGGGGAGGAGATAAATTTCTTACCCCTGTCGGGAATATAACTACGAATTCTGTGAGTTGTCCTGCCCGTAGCCAGTCACATTATCGACTGAGCTATCCCGGCACCGAATGTGTGAAGCATGATGAACAGAACGGTGAATGGCTACGGGCTGAACATCCGGAGTTCGGTTCTCAGCAAGTCCTACCACATCCACACCATCTCTGGGGGCTATAGAGGTTAAAGCGGCCGCAGTATGAAGTATATCACATCCATTCAGCGCGGAGGATAAGAGGTAGTGGACTTAGCACTTCCGCTAACCGTCCGTCTTCATGGTATGGTGTACAGTATTAATTGGTATTAGTGAATGCAGTGGGAGGGTGTGGAATGGATCCGTCTGACTCAGGTAGCATTAGTAGCGGACTTCTGTATTTTCAATTGTCCGAGCTTCAATGCTCTAGATCAGTCCCGTTACAGGCCTGGAGTGGCCCAGAGGGTTCCAAGAAGTTAAGGTTCCCAGATTTCATGACAACGGCACAGGATGGTGGTAAGGTTGTCAGTCTTACGCACCGGCTGCCTTTACCCCCAGGAAATGCTCCTGGTACTCATTTCTGTTAGAGGCTGAGTCGATCCCAGGGCCATAGTGCGATAGGAAGGATTTTATGTCAATGATAAATTGCAATGAAACCAGCTGGGATCGATCCAGCGACCTTCCGATTTGTAGCACAGCACCTTAACCACTGTGCCACCGCGGTCTCCCAGTGCTCTAGATCACAATGGTAAATATACGTACCACCTGTCTCAACAAAAAACGGGCAATTTATTTCAAGTGGTATCATTTCTGACTTGTGTTCAGTAGGTGCTTTGTTCCTAATATATTTCGTATTTATTCTCAGTCACTCCAGGTAAATTTATGGACATTACTCTGAACAATGTCATGACGAATTCCGCCCACAGCCCTTCCAGTTCGTTAGTCCCTGTTATCCTACCATCTGACTCTGCATAGTCTGACTTCCAGCTGTCTTTAAGCTACAATTCATCGTAATTAATTAAACACTAATAGAACGCATTTTACCCCCCACAGAAGTAGTGGACATTCACACGCTCTGCTTTAAACCCTGCTTGATCGGTATGTTGCACAGTATTTCACGATTCGTTTCCGAACAGATCTCTCGCCACACCACCGACAACACTACTTCCTCGGCCGGTGTTAGGCCACATCCTCGTCCTCTCTGTCTCTGTCTCTCAGTACACACACACACACACACACACACACACACACACACATGCTTATCTCAAGGATGGACGCACGGTCACATTGCTGGACCTTGCCTTTTGCCAAAAGCGAAAAACCAATAAACGGCCAAATTTATTACGCTGTTCTGAGACTTGGCGACTCTGCACAGACTGCTGATACTGGCATAGCTGTTACTGCTCGGCAGAATGGTGCTAGCAACGTTTCAGTATTTCAGTGTGTTAGAAAACTCTTCGGATAATGAACGGGAAGAAATGAGCTAATTATGTGTCTGTTGCATACTGAACTAGAACAAATGAGCGATTTATGTGTCGCCGCACACTGAACTACAAGAAATAAGCTAATTATGCCTCTGTCCCATACTGAACTGGAACAAATGAGCTAAATGTGTCTGTCCCATACTGAGCTAGAACATATGAGCTAATTATGTCAGTCGCATACTGAACTAGAATTTTTTTTTCTGTGGCGCTGCGGCCCAACGCGGGCCATGGCCTCCTCATTCTTGAGGTTTCTAGATCACACACAACGACGCACCACAGTCGGTAGGACTCCTCTGGACGAGTGATCAGCTTGTCGTAGAGACCTCTACCTGGCAACACACAACACTCACAACACACAAACATCCATGCCCCCGGTGGGATTCGAACCCACGATCTCAGCAGGCGAGCGGCCGCAGACCTACGCCTTAGACCGCGCGGCTACTGGTACCGGCACTGAACTAGAATAAATGAGCGATTTAAGTGTCGCCGCACACTGAACTAGAAGAAATGAGCTAATTATGCCTCTGTCCCATACTGAACTGGAACAAATAAGCTAATTATGTGTCTGTCACATACTGAACTAGAACAAATGTCCGATTATAACCAAACTTGGAGTGTCTCCAAATATTTTCACGAAAGCCCCTAATATCAAATTTCACACAAAATCGTCCGGTGGGAGTTGTGCCGATTGATGAAGACAGACAGACAGACAAACGGACAGAGGCACGTGATGAAGCCAAGAGTTGCTTCTCGCGACTATGCGAACGCGCTTAAAAATGAGCATGTGAGTGTCTCAGTTCTCGGGAGTTATGGCTACTTTTTCTCCTTTACCTTCACCCCTCCACTGATTCATTGTTTACTTAACGACACTTAATCAACTGTATAAGTTACATAGCGTGGAACGCATGGATGGTATGATTAATATTTAAGGGAGCTGTCACAATCTCCAAAACCTTTACTGGAGAAAATCTGCGAAACCCCTTAATCAAGGTGGTTGCATTCGAACCCAGGATCACCAGCACATATATGAAAAAATGTGTGGAAACATCCAGGCCTAGACAACACACTGCGTTCAGACTGAAACACCAGGTAACCTGCCTTATAATTCAAAATAAGCTCCTTTTAGTTTAGCAACTCCATGACGCCAGCACTTTTTAACTCTGCGCGGAATCTGCACGTGATGTCTGCACAAATATTGACTAAGTATTTGTGCTTGTCGGAAAATACCAGCTGTCTATTAGCCCGAGTGCCTCTTACATTGTGGCATTAAACATTCACATGATACTAGCCTTTGGCGTCTGCAATACAAACCACGTTTATGTCTCAAGGGTACCCACTCTCCACATTCAATGCGGGGGCTGAGCAATAGCGCTCTTTGTGGCGAAATACAGAAGTTCAGGCTACAAAGGCGTCTCGTGCCGCAAAGCCGAGTCACCAGCTGCTATATACTGTCGTATTCTGGCTTATGACGCCGAACAGACTTGCCTAATATGTCGGAGGAAGCTGCTTCCTTCATCTTCAACACAGACTTCTACCCTCAAGACGGGGACGTCAGATTGCTCCGACAAGTCGGTAACTACCTGACCGGCAACATGGTGTCATAACCCAAACATCCACGCGTTTCATTAATATGACAAGCCACAAGCTTTCGCCCTTTGACACGTTAAGGTAGAATTACTGATACATCAGGTGAAAAATGTGATTAAGTAACAATATCAAGTGTACGTATACCAGGTTCGTGTTATCGTAACAGCCGGTCCCAGGCGTAGGTCTGCGGCCGTCCGCTTGCTGGGATTGCGGGTTCGAATCCCGCCGGAGGCATGGCTGTCTGTCTATCTATTGTGAATGTTGAATATTGTCAGGCAGAAGTCTCTGCGACGGGCCAATCCCTCGTCCAGAGGAGTCCTACCGACTGTGGTGCGTCGTTGTGTGTGAGGAGGTGCAAAAACAACCCTCTGCACCTACAATGAGTAGGTAGAAGAGGTCAGACAAAGAAAGTGTTGTAACAAAGTATTGTGATTCATAGCATTTACTTTACTTTAGGACGTTCATCCAAGATCCTTCTTTTGTTAACCCGAACACCATGTTTCTAAAATATAATAATAATAATAATAATAATAAGTGTACTGGAATCGCAGCATACTTACGGACAAAGCAATACCTTTTAATCGACCTGACATAACTTTTATGAATAAGAAAACAAAGAACACCTTTTTGATAGACATAGCTGTCCCAAATACACATAATCTCGCCAAAACAATAACCAACAAACAAAACAAGT
>Ga0131853_10011225_pt1 | contig 16382 bp, 8 predicted proteins | sample TergutLab28metaG_FD_92764 | JGI IMG/M metagenome (GOLD analysis project Ga0131853, IMG submission 92764) | Labiotermes labralis P1 segment gut microbial communities from Petit-Saut dam, French Guiana - Lab288 P1 (version 2) (version 2) | ecosystem: Host-associated > Arthropoda: Insects >...
CTACTACTACTACTACTACTACTACTACTACTACTAAGTGACAGAATTCGACTAAGCATAAACTCGCTCTGTTCTAGGAATGTCTTTGTGTACGTCCGACATCTACAGTCATTCTCGTTTACAAGACAGAAGATACAGTGTGGTATTCTTTATTGCCTGCCTGTTTCATAATGCGCATCTTCTGCTCAGCAAGTCATGTGAACCTTTGGCCTATAATATTTGTCCAGAAATGTAACAAATGTCGGTGGTTGAACGACAGGCTGAAGCACTTCTCCAGATGTGAAACTGGACTGCATGCGACACTGGTGGGACGATACAAAAGAGTTTGGGGTTCCCAAACGAAAATGAACTAGCTTTATTTGTAGAAAGAACAACTGACAAAATAAACATAGAGCAGTAGAACATAGTTTTTTAAAATAACAAGCCCTGATTTTCACTACGTTTGGACTAACAAGTTAGAGATTTTCTGTGTGGCATCTAAGATTCTCATTGCGCCAAGGGTATGTAGCCTAGTAGAAATTTATCAACGTGTCGGAAGAACCTATTATCTCCATTTTACACTGCCAAATGTTTTAGTCTAGAGAAGTTTGTGACAGTTGTCTATTGTTTAATAGGATTTACTTGGACCTTTTTGTTAGACACGAATGTATAATAACTTCGTAAAGTTCCAGGAATTCGCTTGTATAATGCACAGGACTTCGCTGATATAATTTATAGAAGTTGCTACTGTGAATAAATAAATGTACACTGACATCCTTCTTCGTCTTAGGGAGGCAGTCAGAAGAAAAGGCCCCGAAAAATGGAAAACCAACAGTTGGTTTCTTCTTCACGACAATGCTCCATCACACCTGTTGGTTTTGTTCAAGAATTTCTCAGCAAAGAACAATATGATAACACTGGACCATCCCACTACTCTCCTGACATGGCTGCAGATAATTTTTACCTCTTTTCTGCATGGAAAGAACTACGCTTTTTTATGTTACTGACATCATTAAGAATGCGATGGAAGAGCTGAAAAGGCATTCAAAAATGTCTTCCAGAAATGTTTCAAACACATTTACATTCGCTGACAGAAGTGTTTAGTTGCACAAGAGGGCCTATTTTGAAGGAAAAGTAGCTTAATGGTTGAACTGTTTTGTATTTGTGGGAAATAAAGTGATTCCGGAAACAAATTTGAAGCTACCATGTATAATGCCTTTGTCAATTGTGGGACACTGCCGGGCGTTGTTTAATCCAACGGACATGACAGAGTTGGAAGCTTTCTTTCCTATCTGAAGGCGGATAGTCAGCCACCGAAGCCTCATAGAAATACTGTGTTCTTATATTATACAACAAGGAATGCTAAAAGAAACTTTGATCACAACAAGGTTAGCATGATTGTTGTTAAAGTGTATTTGTTTTATATAATTACTTTCCAAATTTTGAAACTCATGTAAAGTAATATAAAAATCTAGCCACATCAGAGTATTTGTACTCCAAAATGACATGTTTATTTTCTGTGGGCCCAATGTTGTATATTTTATTATAACCTTGAGATATCTGACTCACGTTTGCAAAAGGAAACTTTTGAATCAAGGAGGGGTAGCTGAGAGAAGGATTGAGACGGTACCAAGAGGAGGAATTTTACAATTTGTACTCTCTGAAGGTAGTGTTATAGTTGCACATTGAAGGAAAATGAGATAGCAGGAACAAACAGTTCAGGGACCCAGGCATAAATGAGACAATCATCTGAGAGTGTCCCACATGGAATGTAAGGATGTCAACAAGGTAGGTCAGGAGCAGGGTTTTGTGAACACCGGAAAGAATTTTGGGTGTTATGTAAGTCTTGTAACTGTCGGCATGCTATAGCATGAAAGTGGGAAATTTGGTCAAATGTCAGTATATTCAACACCCGACATAGCGAGCACCGATATAGCGTAACCCTCGCATAGTGCCCATGGAAATCTGTGAAGAGAATTTCCCAACTATACCTTATTTCGATTTCCCGCCACCCTCGATAAACTGCCACAAATTGCGGTAAAAACAGCGGAACTATTTCGGAGTTTGACTTTGTGTAATGGAAAAGCAAGGATATATTCTCTACTAAGTTCAGAAAAATTTTCTAAAGGCAGCATATATCACACTACAACATAGAACAGAAAAGTTCCCTACAGGCAGATAAAATGTTCAACTTTTTAAAACAAACAGAATGGACGGCAGCTCTATCTTTAAATAGCCAAAGAAACGCAAAAGTAACAAAGTAGACTTCATACTTATCGACTATATAATTCGAAAATGACGTCATCATTATTGCAATTAAAGGAAAGCAATGAAGGTTAAGCCTGCATTTCGCAGCTTTCTTTACATATTCCAAATGCATTTTTCTTTTTCCTATTCACCTCTTTCTTAGGTTCACTCTTTGATGACAGAAATATATTTTTGAAAACTTTATTATATTACACGCACCACAATGCTCAGCAAAAATTTCAGCACATTTTTTATTTTCGTGACCTCATACAGAATCAATTTTTTAGGTAAACCGTTGTGGGGTTTAAAAGCATTACATTTTACGTGAAAGGTAAAAGTTAATTGTTTTCGCATTCCTCCGGACAGTCCATTAATTAGGTCAGTCCTTCCGTCCGTCTATACGTATGTAAGAGTTTGGGACTTAACTGAAACTGTTATGATATACGTTATTTCATGCATCTGAGGAAAGTTCTCTAAAGTTTTAAATTTAATTTAGATCTACAGTCTTAATGCCTACTTTACGTGCAGAACTTTATGTATTTCTAATTTCAGTCGCTAAACACTCACTGAAATGAAGGATGTTTCGAAGAAACCGTATCGGTCGAAAGGAACACACATATTGCGTTCACAAAACTTTTAAAAAATTTAGGTTTTCGATACAATTACGCAAAAGCAACCACATTGTGTATTTCCTAAATAATGAGATAATAAGTATAAACAGTTTCTTAACGGAAAAACAAAGGAATCTGGATTATGTTCAGAATTAGCTCAAAAAAGTGTTGTACATTTAATGTATCTTTTTATTGAAAACGAATATGAAGAAAATTGTAGAAATGCTTAATCTCCAACGTGGAGTGCTTAATCTTTCAAAGCCTACTGGTTGTGTGATGCACCAACAGGTTTAACATTCAACAACCGTACGCTCTGCCCACACCGTATTTATGTGTTGAGAACAAACAGCGACTTGTGCCACTTACAGCATAAACTGATTGGTTTTATAACCGAGATGTAAAGTGTTTACAGCACGTTACGAACTGGGTCTTTAAATAAAGCGGTCAGCGCTTCGTATTTAAAGGATTAAATTGTCTGTTTGTACATTAAATAGTTTTGACCTCTTTCCAAGTCAAGTGAATGGAAATTAAAATAATTTCCATTAATGTAACTTTAGTTTTTTTTTATAAAGAAAGAATATCGTCTTACTGCGTATTTCTTGTTTTCCCATAAAGAGGGAATGTCATCAGAGATGTATTTATCCAATTCAGTGAGACGCGCTACTTACACATATCTTCTCACAGCGAATTCGCGTATTAAGTGCTCACTCTAAACCTTCACTCTTTTGTACATTAGACAGGAACGGTTTAGGGGAAACACCGATTAAGATGCACGAGCTTCATATAAAGCAGCCTAAAGGTTAATCTGCACTCCCAAGATGTGGGATAAAACTGCAATATTTTGCAGCACTCTCACACACATATATAGCCCAATATTAAATTCAACATAAATCCTTATAGTACTTTCGAAGATGACGGACAGAAAACCGTGCCTTCCAAATTTTGGTTTTAATAAACGAACGTCATGCAAAACTCATTATGCTTGGAAACTGTAATGATACTGTCAGTAGGTTTAAAGGCATTTTCTTTTTTTTTAAACATGTTGTGGCAGTAAAGATCTTCCTCCAAAAATTACCCGTAGCTTTGTTAAGTTAGTGTCGTTCCTCGTATGGCTAATTCGTATTGTGTATAAAGAGCATATTGGGCATGGCAATAAAAATTCATGGACAGAATGTAAAAAAAATAAAAAAAAAGAGAATCCGAGGCAAAATGCATGGGCACGCAATACAGACAGCCGACACATATTTGTGATATCGTGCTGCTCCTACGTCTGTGCAAATTTGCTTTGAGATTACGGTTACATTAAAACAGTAACATAAGCGGGAAATCCCACGATCTCCATAATGAATTAACTATTTATCATCTTTAGTCATCGAAAATGACACAAAATGTATAATCGTAGTAACTGAAGGCAGCTTAATCATTCAGAAAATATTATTTAATACAGCAGAATAAAACAAGCAGGGCATGCAACGTGGGTAGATATTGAAAATGATTACAATATGGCAGTCAGAGAAGCCTGAAAGGAAGATAAGCATACATTGTAGGATAATATTAAAGTGGATCTTAATATAAAAAGGACGCACGGACGTGTGCTGATTTCTCTTGTCTTATTGCAGGATCCTGTGAACAGGGAATGGAATTTCGGGGTGTATAAAAACGGTGAAGAGGTTAAGCAGCTAAGCGGCTACCTGCTTATAAAGAGCGGCTTTCCTCATTTGAGTGAATGGGTCAGGAAAATTATGTACAACATGGCGATCTTGCGAGATGTTTTGTTTTACAAAGATACTACTACAACTCGACAGCTAAGATTAAAGTCTCTGCGGTGACATATATTAAACAGGTGGCAACACTGAAACTGCAAGTTCTCTGTATTTTGTTCGTTTAGCGTTGGCTTCTCACTCTCCGTACACAAGAGCGCTACGAAACAAAACTGTGCTATCCATCCCACTGCTAATTCCGTCGGCGTTTACACGCACGTTGTGGGCAGTGTGCAATCACAGTTGCGTGGTAGGAGGAAAGAATTGCCAATATTTGTTTCTGGTCTCCCCTTCCACATTTGCTGGTTGGTGTAGAGTTAATTAGTTGTTTTTGTTGTGTTCTTCCCTTCTTCCTCTATACCCACAGATCCGAAATAATCTTTCCTCTTCTACACACATTTTTTTTTCGTTCAATTGCTTTCTCAGTTCAGTTGTCCCAAGTGTTATCTTTCCTACAGAACATTATTAACAATAATATTGTTATCATTGGTGTTCATTCCTACCTACAATATGCATACATATTCCCCGTTATTTGTTTACTGTTTGCAAAGAATAAAAAATGATTATTATCTTAGTTACGTAATTTCTTTCATCCTACACAAAGAATACCGCTCCTTAACCGGGAAAAAACGGTCGGGTCGTGGCGTTGACCACCCATCTCAATTTAGCGCCGAGGTTAAGGAAAGGGTAGAACTATACCTCTACTCCCCTTCAGAACCTTCGTGGCCTGCTATACGGTGAACTTTCCCTTTTACCTTTGTTAGCTCACAGTCGAAGTAAAACCCTCAGTTCCTAAGGTTATGTTTTATGATGATAAACGAAATTTCATAACTATATAAACAATGGGTAAAATAAAGATTTCTATACCCCAAACTTTAAACTTGCTACACAGGAGACAAAGGATAAAATAATCTGAGCTGTCGGTACCAAACTTTCACGGAATTTAGTCTGCTCTTTGATTTCCTCTTATTCTTGTCCCAGAGGAAGTATTTAAAGACTGCTATGTTGCGCAAATACCGAAACAGGTCTCTCAAGGTCTAACTCGTGACGGATGATGATGATGATGATTAAGACTATATGTTGTTAACAAGGACTTACTATATTCATCTGCATTATGACTTTATCCTGCTTGACGGTGACGGGACACAGCACGTGCTTAGGTTGTAACAACACGTGTTCAGATAGTCTATGTAGTGAGGAGGCTTAACGAGCTTCGTCTGTAAAGAATGTGTTTGTCAGCTGCCGACACTACAACAAAATTCGAACATATCTCACATTAAAGGGATCATTAATAACATTAAATTTATTTTTCGGTACGCTACGAAATTGACTTGCTTTGCTACCTCACCTCCCAAATTGTCTAGGATAAACCATGTTTTAGTGACGAGGTCCATGCTCTCTAACATGTCGCCGTCTGCTAACAACAACTTGCCAGAATTATTCAACATGTGCTCATCAATAATGCTCAACAGAAAAAGTGGTCAAACACAGAGCAATTAAAAGCCTTGTGCAAAAAGGAAGTAATTATAGGTCAGGAAATTTGATATGATATGATATGTTTGTTAACTGCAATTGTGTATCCACCCGGTGACTAGTAGAGTACACATTTACACACAAACAATACACAGAACGACACAAAACAAACAATACATAGAACAACACAAAAATAAACAATACATAAAACAACACAAAATAACAATACATAGAACAACACAAAACAAACAATGCGTAGAACAACACAAAAACAACAATACATAGACCAACGAAACAAATAATACATAGAACAGAAAAATTACAATATATAGAACAACACAAAAATATAGAATATGTAGAACTACGCAAAAATAATTTTGGAGAAGTGCGGGCCGTGCCCTTGATGAAAATGTAACAATAATTATGAATTTTTTCTCTATTATTATCCAAATTTTGGGGAGGGAGTGGACGATAATCCCAATCACGCTGTCAGGACTGCAGGGTCCAGAATAATCAGTCCAGAATACCAGGCAAGGAAGTAGGAATGTTGTGTTGTATGAACAATATTTTCGGCACGATGGATGTGAGTGTGTAGAGGCTGTGATGAAGGTGCCATTGTCAGGGCGCTGGGGACGAAACGAACCAATGAATTGTGAAGTTGGTGATGAGGAATTAATTCCATTAAACCGAGCGGCAGTAATGTTTCGACTAGAACCTGAGAGGAGATGACGACTGAAAGGAAAGAGCTTTTTCAAATATTCCCGGTGTTCCCTCAGAACATTATGAAACTCGATATCAAGGTGTCCTTCTACATCTACTGGGTCAGTCGCGCACATCATATCAGGCATTAGTGGAACTGTGATAACTTATTAGTGGTTTTTTCCTGATTATTTATATAATTAATATTTTATTGACAGGTATGATTATTCAGTGTTATAAGTTGAGAATAAAATTCTAAATAAATAAAGAGAACACAACAGTAGCTCTACCTAAGGTGAAAATACTTGGGGTCTTTAACAGGTGACCGTGCTTTCGAACTGCGCTCAACTAAAGGATGGGTGTCAGAATTTTTGTGCATTTTTTTGTCCACGTACGGAGACCGGACGGAACGGTTTACCGATTGCAGACCTACCGGATGTCTAAATGATTAATGGTTTCAAAAATAATCCTATATTGGAACAGGCCAGAGGGATTAAGTGAAGAAATTTAAATACGTTTGAAAAAAGTTCCCATTTAAATTCTCTTTCAGTCACGTCTTTCGTGAGAGCAAGGCTTCGCGTCTTCCTGGAATTATCACTACATCTGGAGAAAGCCGAGCCATAGGGAAATTTCTCCAACACATTTGTGCGTCTTGATGACGCAACCGGCAACAAGACTTCATGTTATTAACAGCAAACTTTTCCAGGTAAACAAGTGAGTTCTGTTTTCCTTGGCATATTACAGTCACGTCTGTTGATTAACTGTGTAGTTACCTCTACGTACATCAAGCACGCGTGTTTCATTGTATTTTAATATAAAGAACTGAAAACTAATTCTTTTTTATTTGGTTAACCTCAAATAAGTCGGGACAAATAAAATTGTTAGGTTATAGACAGACAGAAGGAATGGAATAAAATGAAATTTCGCCTATAAATGTTTTTAAACAAAAGTCGCATTCGGAAAGTACACTATATTATTATTATTAATTATTTACCAACTTTTACAGTGTACTGAAATTATTATTATTATTATTATTATTAATTATTTACCAACTTTTTACAGTGTACTGAAATTATATAGATGTACCTGAAACAAACCCTGTTTGTAGGGTACATAATTTTGCAGGTGTTTCGTGGTTACAATATAAGGGATAAGTTATTTCTCACTATAAAAGTTTTGTACTTTATATTAGTAGGCCTACTTTCCGCAGTAGTGTCTCAGTGCCCCATATAACTGTTTTCTGAAGTTCCTTTATGTCGTGCTGTCCAAGTATATTTTTTAGATTATTTTCTGAATGATTCTGAGGTGGCTAAACTTGCTTCTATTTTTACCACTATCTCTACTAGTATCACTTTTGTATTGATATTCCAACTTCGTTTAGGCCTTTATGTTTTAAAATATTTTAGGCTTCTTTCCTGATCAGATTTCTACCTCCTGAAATCGCAGTGTATCGTACCAGTTATGTTCCTCTTTAATTACCATGCATTTTGGTGTCTGGTTCATTGTTAGGAATGGTTCTGTCAGCGTTCGCTTGTTGGTATCACAATTTGACTGCCTTAGTACTTACTACTGACTTATTATTTATAATATAATAATCATCATAGTCATCAACAAACAACGACATATTTATGGGCTAAGTTCTGTTTTTGGAATGTTTTACCCTTCAGTGTGGTCTGGGACAGCGCAATTGGTATAGCGACTCGCTACGAGCTGGACAGCTCAGGGATCGATTCCCGGTTTGGGCGAAATCTTCCGCACACGTCCCCAAGGTCCACCCACCACCTGTACAATGGGTACCGGGTCTCTTTCCCGGGAGTAAAGCGGCCGGGACGTGGCGTTAACCACAACCCCTTCTAGTGCCGAGGTTAAAGAAAGAGTACAGCTATACCTCTACTCCACACTTTTGCCTCAATCGTCTGTTACAGAGTGAACATCACTTTTTACCCTTCAGGTTATAGCAATAGTGAAGAAAATTTTTAATCTTTTTAATGCTCATAGTGTCTAATATTACCGATTAATATGTGAAATTTAAAATCATTCTGTCGTATTAATAAAACCTTCACATATGTGTTCTTCTACCAGTCTTACGAAACACATTATTACAGTCTCTTTATTCTTCCGATTTTTTCTCATCAACACGTGACTTTCGGATCGATGCCAAACACACGTGGGTTTATTATTATATCAAGATTTGCACTTTAAATTTTCTTGGTTGCGTGCATTCCTTAGTTGATCCTATTTAATGCTTAAAACTCACAGTTTCTCTGCTGACTGCATAGTTATTTACCTTGAAGCTCGCACTGATGTGTATTCTCTGAAGAGCGATGCTGTGTGTATCGTTTGAGAATTGCCTTTTCGTGTATTATTCATGGCTAGTCAGCGGTAATGTAGCGTCGAGAAGCCGTACTCTTGATGGGTGCATGTCTGTGCCCGCCCCCGGAGACCCCTTGGAAATGCTTCCTTGAACGCACTGAATACTAATAAGCCACCTGCAGCTGCCTGAACTTTTAAAGGGACAAAAATAAAAGCAGAATGCTACCAAAAGCTTAACTTAGCACGAGGATAGTGTTCGAATGAGGTTATGTGCTACTTTTGCCTACCTGAGGCACACAGAATGGGAGCAATGCAGCAATGCAGAAAGCGTCTGTTACTTAACGTTTTGTCTGTGGCATAAGTGGAAAATAAACCGAGGAGTCCGCTAGGATGAATACTTGACATGTCAAAGCCATCTGATAAGTTTGGATTTAGTTTGGCAAGAAAGTTTACAACCCCACGCTCAGAATGGTTTTACCTTCGTCCGACTAGGCTCTGTAATACTAACTACAATAACTTCAGAAAGCAGAGGACCTTTTAAGGAAGTAATAGTTGCTTATTTGGTCGAGAAAATCTCGTAGGTTTGGAAATCAAAGGTTAACAACCATGCTTACAATATCCTGCCATTGGCCTGTTTCATACGTCTATGAGTTCAGTACACAGTCTCCCACTCTTTTTCTTCAAAACCCATTTTAATTTTAGAAAACTTCTAATGCAAGGTATTTCATGCTCCTCCTACTAAAATTTTTATGCATATCTCATCCTTCCCATTCTTGCCACACGTCTTGGCCATATCATGCTAACAATACTTAAAAGGAGTACAAACCACGTAGCTCCTCTGTGTGCAGTTTTCTCCAGCTTTTTGCTATTTGCCTCCCTCTCAGGACCAGACAGCCCCTACTTTACCTGAAGGTCGAATAGAACTGCATTAAATCGGATATGGTTCCGTGTGTTAAAATTATATAGGATAAATAAAATACAATATTAATTGCAAGCCACGTAGTTTTGGTTTGAACTACTTCCCGATATGACGTGTAATGAACGACATACGCTACGTGAGTATCTTACTACTTGCACGTGGTTTGCATAATTTTTAAAGATCCTTTAAACAACGTATTGTTTACAAAAGATCAAGGTCTGTGAAAAATGACAGATAGTAATGTAGACACTTGAAATTTATGTGTATGCCTACCGAACTGAAGTACAATTTTCATGTATTGTTAAAGTTTTCGTAAATAAATTTTGTGCACTCTTACATACATCTAAAACATAATTGCGCTTCTCAGACAAACTTCATAGAAGACTACTAAATTATAGGCAATGTCAAAGATACTGTGACTTAATAAACCAAAATCTGTCTGACAGGGAGTTTTAAAGAACTATTTAATACATTTTTTACACAAATACATAAATGCATTGATGCCCTGCTGTAGAATTATTTTTAGTTTGGCCTCTTCTACCTACTAATTTTAGGTGTAGAGGGTGATTGTTGCAACTGATCACACTCAATGACACACACACACACACACACACACAAACACACAAACACACACACACACACACACACACACACACAAACACACACACACACACACACACACACACACACACTTCCTCAAACGGTAGAACTCCTCTGGACGACGGATCAGTCCGTCGCAGAGAGCTCTACTTGACAATACACAACAGTCACAAGAAACAGACATCAATGCCCCAAATAGGACTCGAACCCGCAATCCCAGCAAGCGAGCAGCCGTAGACCCACGCCTTAGACCATGCGGCCACCTGGATCGGCTTCTAGTAATGTAATTTATAGTAATAATTTGGCTGAATGGACAAAAATACTCCAAAGAATAGGTTAAAGGGACCACATTGTGAAACACTGGGTTAGATGAAATGGAAAGGCAGTATTCATATGGTATAACGGAGTTTGTGTTCTCATGCTTTCTGGAAAATATTATTCCACGTTTCGGGAAGTATCATGAACGACGTCCTCGTGCAACATTGCAACAGAAAATGTTTCTCTTTAACTTTCACAAATTGGTGTGACCAAAGATTCGATAAACATTTCCCGGAATTCGATTAAAGTTGTTTTCTTGGGTACCTTCATTATTTCCTACCTAATTAAATGTCATGAAGAAAGTGTCCAATTTAGCTGCTCTGTTTTACTTTCGATTTTCAGGAAAGTAACTCTGAAGTTAAATGGAGACTTGCTGTATTTATCGGTAAGTGCCTTTATCACGTAACTGCCACACTTTATTTACGGAAAAAAACCCAAATTAAAAATTTTGCTCAACTTTAAGTTTTTAGACACGATGGTCTTTATTCACACTTGTCTCCTCTCTTCCTCTCTCGTTACTGACCCAGATGATCGCCAGTCTGGGCAGTGCCAACATGCCAACTTCTGCGTCTCAGACAAGAAAGTTTAACTGGTCTAGCACCAGCTTCAGGTTCGCCTTCATTATTGCACACTTCTGATCTCAGTGCACACTGTTGTCCACTTCTGGCTTCACAAAATAGTCCGCACGGAAAATGATACTGACAAGAATATTTACTTAAGTGTCAAGTGTCTGAAATTCATAACTGACGTCATGAAGACATTCATTATGACGTCAGACATAGCGCAGTTGAGTTAGTTTTAGAAAAGCAACACTTTTGGAAGGGATAAACGGACTCAATTTCGCAGCGTAATGGTTCACTGCGTCAATACCGATGGCCGTGCAGTCTAAGCCGTGGGTCTGCAGCCGCTCGCTTGCTAGGACTGCGGGTTCGAATGACGCCGGCGGTATGCATGTCTGTCTCTTGTGACTGTTGGGTGTTGTCAGGTAGCGGTTTGTACGACGGGACGATCGGTCGTGCGGAGGAGTTCTACTGTGTGTGTGTGTGCGTGGTCACGAAACCTGTACAATGAGGAGAACTAGGCCCAGGAAAACTTTCAAGCCATAAAAAATTGCTTCAATATGTATGTACATTTTCTTTATTTATTCCCTAATTCATGCCACTATTCATTCATTCATTTTAATTAATTTATTAATTTTATTTATTCATTCATTCGTTTATTCACTCATTCATATTTGGTTTATATAATAAACCCCTGAAAAAATCTTTGCTAAAATTATAGTGTTGAACTAAAATATGGTTGCTGTATAATGAATTATAAGTTATGTAGAAGGACGCGGTCACTTCCTGATATTGGATAATGACTGTGCATTTATGTTGGAGAATCTAAGAAAACTTCACAGTACCCTGTCTCCGAACCGTGATTTGAACCAAGGACCTCGTAATGCAGAAGTGCTATGAATTCTAGAACCTACAGATCCTTAAAATAAAGATGCTACATTGCCTTGTATCGTGGGTATCTGATTACAGATACAGGCAGCATTATATCCCAGAAGCAGTGAATCATCAGCTACATCCCTCCAAAAGCCTCAAAACTCGCAATTCGAAGGTAAATTATCAATACTTTAGTGCCATAATAAGGAACAGAACATTCTTAAATTCTTGTCTTGTTATGGTTTATTTCGGGCCGCAGTTTAAATCCGCTACTAGAAATTTCCTTTCAAATAGTAAATTATATTTTACACAATAAATAAATAAATATATTTATTGCAGTTTTCTATATTAAAAAATGTGGGCATCCATATCCACTGCTGTATAAGGAGGCAAGGTTTTCCCTGTCTACGCCATGACAGCATATAGAGGGAATAGATATACAACACCAGTTATTCTTAATTTTCGCACTTGTGAAGTGAGTGGCTAACCTAATGCCCCGACCGGTTTACACCCGGTAAAAAACTGCGATATGCATTGAATAGGAGGCTGGTTGGGTCCCAGAGGCCGTATGGACTTTGTGAAGAACAGAAAAATAAGTTGCCCTTTCTGGGATTCAAACCCGAAACTTCTAGCCCATTTCTCAGTCGCTATACCAAATAAGCTATTTCAATGACTATGATTTTCCTTAATTTGTTTTAAAATCTGCGTGTGCCGGTATTTTATGTTAATTATCCTTAAATAACCCTAGGAAACAAACTGAAATGCTTCGGTCTGTCTGCTAACTTTCTGTATTTTCTATATATTCAGACTTTTTAAACACCGTCAATATCTGTCCTTATTTTTCAATTAAAGTTCATACGACCGATTTACACATGCATCTTTAGGGAACATAGTCTTTTGAATGGATCCGAGTGTTCAACTAGAAGAAGAAACGAGCAGGGCAGAAAAGCCTTCCTATAGAGGGTCTTTCCCTATCTGGGGTATTAGCATGGGATATGGCTAGAGGAACAGAGAAAAACCACCGAAACCTCAGGAAGGCTAACCGGAATCGAGGACGAGATATGAACTCGGGACTTTTAGAACTCGAAGCAGTATAGCCACTCGACTGCGGCGTGCAGTGGCCATCAGTGATATCGGACCGTAGCAAAGTATATATTCTGAGGCTGCCAATTCAAACAATCATAACCCAAAACACCAAAAATATATATTTTACACTCGGCAATATTCTCACTCTCCACATCTCCCTGTGTTCCATAAATCAAACTTATCACGTCACACAGACCTGGACGCGAAAATTAAAAATGAAAGAGGTGCTGTGTAAAGTATTGTATATTAACTGGATACATATTGTAATTTCGTGATATGTGACTAGAATGCGGGACGGGGTTATAATGTAAATACCACAGCAAAATATAGCCCTCTCTCAATCACTGGAATATTTCCTTAACCCTCAAAACATATTCGCTGAACTCATATTTTATTTAAGGCCAGCCTGTTGGATAGCTATTAAGTGAATTTTGTGTTTGCATTCCGATTCAGTAACCTATGTTAATAATGAATCGGGGTTTTTCAGAAATATGTAGTTATATAATGGGTATTTCACGTAAATAGCGAATCCGTATACCGATATTTGACGGAAAAAATTAGAAAATTTAATTAACTTTTATTTACATGTTTTTGTATTTGCATTCACTATAAAGAAAGACATGGCTTTTTTTTTGTAACAAATCTAACTATGGGTGCAAATTGTGACAGACATTTCTGGTGAAGTGGTATGGCTGACTTTAGCTACAGTCTAATTTTTTATTTTAGATTCGTTCTCTTCGGCTATTTGCAACTTACCCTAAACGCACACAGATTTCCAAGCTGTGCTCAATTACTGTTCTAATAATAGACATAAATTATAACGCTTCATTTTACTCTATTTTTTATGCCTTTCGATTTGAGAGGCATAATTTTATACTTTATTTAACACACTCGACAGGCTTTAGAACACCTAATATGAAGTACTATTTCCACGCAAGGATTCCACACACACATTACATGGGCCAAAGGAGGGGAGACAGTTCTCACTCCTGCTGTTAACACGTTTCAAACCCGTGACCACAGCTGAATACTGCATTACAGTTGAGTGATACCAGTAAGTTGTATTATCTATTGCTCCTTCTCGCTAAGGTTTGGAGGTCAGCCCACAGGATAACGAAGAATCTTCCCTTGTTTTACATTTGCCATGTATTGTTACAGAAAAAAACAAACTTCTTAACGACATTTTAAGTAACTTCTACGAGATGGTGTCCTTAGCCACAGGACTTGGTTACACATCTTTAAACATCAATGATTCGAGGTCACCGCATCAGTGGATAATTCTTCCACATATTCCCTTAAATTCAGGCTTTGAGACCAAATTTGGAGGTGATTCATCTCCTTCTGTTATAATAAAAACAAAAATCACTTGCTTATTAGCAGTCCTCATAAGGCTGTATATAACAATTAATTAGATTGATCATTAATTACACTAGAAAATTTCATCTGTTAATTATGACATACAACATGATGATGGCTTGATTACGAGTCGCAACTTGTATCTGATATCCTGATGTTTAAATGTACTGTTGTGTTTGACAGACAGGTAATTGGTTTTATTGTTTGATATTAATCTTTTTTATACAATATTCATCTCTCCCATTCGTGCAAAACGTTTCGAAACGTAGGGCTCATTGGTATAGAAACCCTAACAATTTTCGGGCGAATAATTCTTGCCTAACTCTATGCGCAAAGAGATGCTTATAGTCGCTTAGCACGCAAAGCAGGTCGCCAGTTAAAGAAATGAAAGGTTCGTTACTATTTTCACAACAGTCCACCGTTGCTCTGCATCATAAGCCAGATCATTCAGTGCATGTCCTCAAAACCAACAGGCAGAATATTATTTGAAATAATATCTCCCACTTAGGATTATGTCTATGAAGTTACTTCTCCCAATCTGGTCTTAAGACCAAAACCCTCTATGTGTTCTATATTCTTTCTACATCCTCTCGGAATTCCCGAAAACCCCCACCATTCTTTATTTTTCACTCTAATCATACCTGGCGAAGAACAGGTCTACAATAAACGCTAGGAAACCAACCAATCAAGTATGTAAATTAAGTTAATACATCTGTAGAGCACAGGTTTACTGACAGCCTAACTTTCGTTGAATCCCTAAAGATATGCTCTTAATTTTCCTAGATCCGAAGTATTCTTGTCCTATTCATCCTCAAAACTAACTTATTTAAAATCCAACGAAATATCCGCAATTCTCTCTCTATGTCTTCAAAAGGCTTTACATTTATATTTTCGGACCAAAACCTTGTACAAATTTCTCTTACAAGTGGCTCCAATCATTTTTACTTCCCATTTAATCACACTATTTGGTGAAGTATTACATAAGTACAGAGTTACAAATCACACCGTAGAAAATAACTCCTTTGTGTATGTCCACGTTTTCTAATGTTTAACCTGTGACTTGCGCATAATTAGCAAAGAAAAAATTTGAAATATTTCCCCATGGTGAAGTGCTTCTTGGAACACCATTTGTGACTGAAAATTTACGGTTGGGCCCTCTTATTCCAGCAGCCAATATACAAAATAATTCCATGCAGTTGTTGCTGAGTCCTGACAAGGCTTCCGACAGAACTCCTTCCTCGGTTGTTACCCCTTTCCACGGCCAGTATGAGTCATGTTACAAGGTTTCTAGAATCAAATGCAGTTACAGTAACATTGGTATAAATTTGTAGCTCCCATTCTAGTACCAGGCACTTCCTCAGTCTGCTTTGTGATAAGTACAACTACACTAAACTGTCCAGTACAACTACACTGAATCGCCCAGTACAACTACACTGAACCGCCCAGTACAACTACACTGAACTGCCCAGTACAACTACAATGAACTGCCCAGTACAACTACACTGAACTGCCCAGTACAACTACAATGAACTGCCCACTACAACTACACTGAACCGCCCAGTACAACTACACTGAACCGCCCAGTACA
>Ga0131853_10011226_pt1 | contig 16382 bp, 10 predicted proteins | sample TergutLab28metaG_FD_92764 | JGI IMG/M metagenome (GOLD analysis project Ga0131853, IMG submission 92764) | Labiotermes labralis P1 segment gut microbial communities from Petit-Saut dam, French Guiana - Lab288 P1 (version 2) (version 2) | ecosystem: Host-associated > Arthropoda: Insects >...
AAAGTCATTAATCAGACTCATTAACAACTGCATTAATTTTGATGAAGTTGTTAGTGTTCTTTGCACTCGCTGAAAAATACACAATACATAATGGGGAGTACATTTCTGTCCACTAGCCTGCATCATCTAACACACAACACAATGAATTTTTATTCAATATGGTACAAGGTATCTACACTGAACTTTGTCAGCAAAGGAGTCACTCTGTATTTGTAGTTTATAATCTAGTGCCATTTATAACAGGTATACATATGAAAATCATACAACTTTCTTCTATCTTTTTTTTTTTCAGTGGAGTAACAGCCCGCGTCAGGCCCTAGCCTCTTCAATATTTCACCTCCAGACATCCCTGTCCCCTGCTAGTCCCCTCCATCCTGTTATATTCAGCAGCAACAAGGAGACCCTCCTGGTGTTGTCCTCCCATCTGTCATGGTCTTTCCACAGGTCTTCACGTATGAAGTTCTTCCACTCAGCATTTCTTTTTCTTATAATTTGTATTATCTGTTCGGACTATGTGACCAGCCCATTGTAATCTTTCGGATTTAATACTTAGGCTGATATACGTAATTTTTCTGTTTGTTAACAATAACCAATGAACCAGCACATGAATTCTGAACAAAGGATAACTAGAAATACACCTAAACATTATGTGCGATGCATTACTTTTGTATGTCAACAATTGCAAATGTGGTAACAGTGTGGAACTTTGAGGTTATTTCTATCAACCGTAATGAAGGCAGAACCCATAATGGCATAAATTATGAAAAAAGTGACCATTATATTCCAAAACATTGTTTTGGTCTTGTTCCCAGCCTCACTGCAATCAATAAAGCACTTGAATGTAAGCCACACATTCCACAGTCAGTGTGCCAGCTACTACATAATCTTGGTATATATTACAAATTTAAGTACATATTATTCTAAGCTTGACAGCTTACGTCAATGTGAGGTTCGGAGTTGTCACACCGGTGACTATGTAGCATACTGTCTTCTGGCATATTGCATCCTGTAGTCTCATATCAGTTTACAACCGTTTCAGAAAAATGTGCTGGCTCCATTTTCATGGTATTCATATGCTGCCTCCACCTTTGGGCTTAAGAATGCCCTTAACATGCAAGCAGCACACTCCTCTGCAACTCTGTTAAATTTTGTAGGACCCAATAGGCATCACACCACAGATGATGGTATCCTTAAACTTCTATATAATTTAAATTTACTTCCAATTTTCAGGTTATAAGATTGAAATTTAGCAAATTCAGTCCCAAATCTTCCCCCAGAGTACAAAAAATAATTACAGTTAGATACAGATAAGCAACTTCAAAACACAGAACCTTATTTCAGCAGTTGATAGTTCCTCAGTTCTGCTTTTATGAAGCCTGATGGTTCCTCAATATTTTATGTAAGATGAAACCCACATCTTACCCTGAACCATTTGAATCCAATCCAAACCATTCCACATCTTCACACCCTTCTAGCAATATTTAAGTAACTAATCTGTAGTAACGGAACTGAACTTACCTTTGAGTCGAGCAATCTGTCCGACATGGCTACCAACTGCACCTGCTGCTGCACTAACCACTACAATTTCTCCAGGTTTGGGGTCACATATTTCAAGCAATCCAAAGTATGCGCTGTTACTGAAAGGCATTAAATGATATAAATTATGCTGGTATAACAATCAAAAGGAAGACTATGACTGTACCAATATGGGTCAATATATGGCACATAAAATTACTTGACAAAAATCACAGTTCTTCTCCACTCTTGCATTAATTAGTGAAAAACACCCAGATGAAATAAGGTACACAAAATCATATCAGTGAAATGGTTATAGAATTAATTGTGGATATACTAATACACTGTACACCGAAAAAGAAAAAGAAGTGCAGACGGTATTCACCCAAGTATAAAATGACAGTTTGTTTCAAGCTGTCATCTAAAAAGTGAGGGGTCAACTTAAACACATAATCATCACACAGCTAAATATTTTCCATTCTTCAAGTAAATGTTTTCACTACTTTATACACAACCCCACGCTCACCACCTGTCCCTATCCTGAGCCACATCAATCCAGTCCATACCTCCACATTCACTACTAGAAGATTTATTGTAATATAATACTCCCATCTATGCAAAAGTCTTCTAATCGGGCTCTTTTCCTCAGGTCTCCCCACCAAAAGCCTGCATGCACTTCTTCTTCTGTCTCCCACATGCACCACATGCCCCACCCATCTCATTCTTCTTGATTTTATCACCAAAATAGTATTTGGTGAGGAGCACAGATCATAAAAATCCTCGTTATGTAGTTTTCTCCACTCCCATGTTCAGAGCTGCAATAATTATGCACATTACTTGGTATTTGCAATTTTATTACTGATATGCCAACAGCTCACTCCAAATCAAATCACTAAGTGCTAAATTGTTGCAGCTGAACTGCTCTTTAAAACTCATGCACGATTATCTTAAAACGAGGGGCACACCAGCATTTGAAAAACTAAAATCTCTATGTGGCAGTTACAACTGTAATTGTAAATCAACAGTAACTGCACATACAGAAGTAACCAACAACTATACCATAGTACAGAAATCCTATGCCATAGTACAGAGTGTATAACGGTGGACAAAAGAAAAATAACTATTATGCAAGGAAAAAAATTCACCAGAAACCATGTAATAAGTACAAGCACAGAAATTTCAATGCCTGTGACAAAAAAAGTTCTGAAGTTGTGCTACAAAAAGATATAAATTGCCTTCCCATTACCAGAGAGACAATACCAATAAAGGCACTGAAACTTCCTACAGCCTTGAATATTCCACAGCAAGTTGTGAAAGCCACTGAGATCTGTGCACTGTGAAGGGTTACATCTTTATCGAAGAACTAAAGCAGTGCAAAGCTTCCCACAGACTACCTTGAAATACTAATAGCATGCCAATACTATATAATTAGTCAGCACTGAAGACATGATTACCTCTTAGGGCAAATGGGTAATGCAGATGAAACATTGGTCTTTTTTGATATTCTGACCAACACTATAGTTGATGCAAAGGTATCGAAAGCAGCAGTCGTCAAAACAAAACGACATGAAAAAGTGAGAATAATTAATGCTTTCAGCTCTGGGTGGTGGGAGGAAAAATGCCACCATTTGTTATTTGGAAGTGAAAGAATCTTCCAAAATAAAAACTTCCTGCAAGTCCACAATCCCTTATCCACTGTTCTGAAATCCAAAGAGTTCTGAAAGCTGAAGTTTTGACCCACACCACTCATGATGTAGATGTGAAAATATAAATCAACTGTGTTACTGTTCACAGTCTTTATTTATCCCATTGAGTGTCAATATCCATACATTTCACTGCAGCAACAGTAATGTGTTTGAAGATGGGGTGCTACTCCAGACCATGCTGGGGATATTATACAACATACAGTATATGCACTGTGTTTCTTTCTTTTTCTTTCTTCCTTTCTTTTTCCTCCTATCGTACAACAGTCTCTAGTGGATCAGGGCCTCCTCATTAATGAGGCTTCATGATCACACTCAGTATGACTCCTCTGGACAAGTGATACGCTTGACGCAGAGACCTCTACCTGCCAACATACAACACTCAAAACAGACAGATATCCATGCCCCTGGTGGGATTTGAACCCACAATCCCAGCAAGCAAGTGGCTGCAGACCCACGCCTTAGACCGTGCAGCCACTGGGATTGGCATGCACTGTATTACTCTTCCAAATCCGGAAAATTCTGAAATCCAAAACATGTCTGGCCCCAAGAATTTCAGATAAGGGACCGTGAAGCTGTAGAAGAATTACATTTCAATGTAATGAAAAGGGGCAAATGGCAGATGAACTTGTGATCAAATGGCTGAGTGAATTTTAGGACAGAAGCCTATGTGTTCTACTATGGATAAGGTATGTCTGCATACATGGCTTCAAACGTCACTGAAGGGAGGAAGTGAAAACTCTAACTAATAATCTAAGTACAGATCTAGTGATCATAAAAAGAGTCATGACCATTCATGTAGATTCTTAATGTGGTAATTAACAAGCCATTCAAAGCTTGACTACATTGCCTGTGGTGAGAATAACAGTTATCTGGGAACTGCCCAGTAACACCAGCAGGAAATGGTAAGATCATCTGGAGCATTGCTTGGGCAATGGATGACAGCTTTGAAAAACATTTCACTAGAATCCATCATCTACAGATTCAAAAAGCAAAGTGTCAAACAGTACAAACAGAAAAGAAGATTATTTTTTACAAGGAACGTTTTGAAGTTGCATCTGCCATGTTCACAACATCCAATTTTTCTTGAATTGACAAAGACTTGTGTTTGATGAAGGTTTCTTATGTAGTAATAATGTTGATAACACTATCAATAAATAACAGCTCTACAGGATGAAAACTGCTAACACAAGCACAATGTGAAGTGGACACAAAATGTATATAAATTTTTCAGACAAAATACCTAAAGTTACGGAAATAAAAGCAAAACAGTTACATAGTTACAATACACCCCATTCAGCCCATGCTTCTTCATCTTGTTGATTGCCCAGGAGCTTGATACTGTGTTGCTAGAATTTCAAGTTTTGTTAAGACATATTAACAAAGTTTTTGACCTGAATTCCCTTATCAACTGCCAGCACTAATGTAAAAATGGCTGACAGAGACTAATATTTTTAAGATGGCACAACAGAAGCCTTGTAACAAATGGTCTCATACATCAGCACACATCACAAACACCTTCCAATATGACAACAACACACATCACTAGCAAGACACACCTGCCATCCCATGTGAATGGCACACGTGTGGAAACGCCCTTGGAGATTTGCCATCAGAAACAGACAGCATCATTTTATCGGACAGTGTATGAAACCAACTGAATGCCTGGAAACGTACAGAAACTATCCAGGCAGAAAATGTATATGAAGGACGATGTTTATGTTCACCCTCTGGCACCAGAATTAAGTGCCCTGCATACTCTGCAAACGACCTGCAATTTTAATGGCCACCATTTCTTTGCAAAACTTCTTGGTGATGATTTTAGTCAATGTCTGGTTTGCTCGGCATCACACTGCACATTGGTAGTCAATTTTTGGCACCAAATCATTAGTCATACAGAAGTTTGGTACTAAATTAGTCTAAATGTCTTAGACAAGAAAATGACTTACGCAGGGTCAGTTTGCTAAGCTTTCACTTTATGAATGTATAACCCAAGCCCAGTTTTTCTATCATTATTCTATCATTATTTAACAGTCAAAGCTGTTAGTATGCATGGATAAACAGATGGCTGCAACAAACAACAGTGAGATGTACACATCCTACACTCAGTGTTACAGTCTGAACTTTTACTGAAAGAGATACTCTAAGTAGCAGTATTACACATTCTAATCAAGCTGTCTTTCCAGAACTTCACAAGTTCACTTATTTGCATATTCAGTGAATGTCTTAATTTATAGTATCCCTCAGTGGCTATCATTATTTATAACAGTGGACCTATGCAAGGGCTATCTATAGACAATGCAGCTAGAGACAAGCATAGTCAAACTCCCAATTGAGTTTCAACAGGCATTATACTAGTCAATAATACAAACCCTGGCATTCCCAGCACTCCAAGTGCAAGTGACAAAGGCAGACCAGCAAAGTCTGGGATAATGTATGGCTTCTTCAGCCAGAACCACGCAACTGGCTCATCGGCATTTACTACAGTCTTTGTTTGCCATCCAAAGTGCCCCACAACATGGATTCCAACTTCATACTCAGGATGGCAGCTCTCAATCACTCTGAAAATGGGTTAAGTACATATGAGGCTGACTAAAGAGATATGACACAAGGCATTGAGCTGGCAGAACTGAAGAAACTGTGTGCAAAAATTAAAAGTACATCTCCTGAACATCAGACTGTTACCACAGCACATCTCACTAGTCTATGCCCTCAACAGGGCAGCTGTTGCAAGTGCTATTGCACATGATACCTGCCAAAACTTAAAAATTGGTTTTTTGCCTGCGTTTAAACTTCATTTATTTCGTAAGACAGTTTCAGAGTACCGACCTGCAGCTTCTCAGCAGGACTCACACCTTGTGGAAACATTTCTCGACATCTGACAGAGCTAATATCCTTAAATATTGGTCACTTCTCTTCATATATTATTTATTTATTTGTCAATTACTGCAAATAATATGCAATGACCCTCAATTTATCTTCTTCTGTTAATTCCCTGAATAATAAATTGTGCTGGATTAATTTAACAGAATGGTTGGAATTTGTTTCTTCAAACAACAAAGATCTTATAATTTTGCACGCACTCATTGCACTTAAAGTTAATGTAAAGTTAATGAAATACAAGGGTATTTTCATTGCACCAACATATTTTATTTTGGCTGCTTACATTCCTACTTAATGTAAGTCAGGCATCATCCAAAAAGAAACACAAGTTTTTCCAAATCAGCTGTCCAAAACTGAACCTCTGATTTGATATTTATCCACCACTAGTCTGCATATTGTTCCTGTTCCTGACACGAGAATTATTTTCAAACTTTCAGCACCATCTTTTCCATGACACACATATATTTTGCAAAATAATGTAACTGAACAATCTTTGTTCAACAGAATACTTTTGTCACACATTTCACCAATATTCCCTCTAGGAATCATAGCATGACTACTAAATGACCATCATGTAGCAAAACAGACACAATGAAATGACACCAGACTGACTTGCCTTGCATTACCAAGCTTGTATTTCACTGTGCTTGACAAGACAAAGTACACTCTGCAGTTAAAAGTCACTGATCTCTGTGTCATGAGCACTTGAAGCTCAAATATATCACACTGAAATGTACCTTACCAGGTGTCAAGAAGTATCAGACTTTCATGCCATCATCCTGTATAACTTTAAATGTGGTTGGAACAAAAGCTAGTCTCTCACTCCTTTACGACAGACTGTATTCAGTTTAAAATCATTGACACTTCAAAAGAAAAGGCTGAGTTCCAACAGATTCCACCCAGAACAATGGGGATGTGAATATATTTACAGGGGTGCTGAAAGTCCTTAGCCTGACCAGGAAGGAAACAAGCTAATGTTTCTGGCAGAATGGCGTGAATTTCCTTCGGCGCCTTGCCTTGGGGGAGGGGGGGGAGGGGACTTGATGACAGTTCGTGTCTCAATGTTGTTTAAATCACACGCATCCCTGACATGCTTCCAAGCTTGTTTCCTTCTTGTTTGGGCTAAGGACGTATCAGCACCCTAGTATACTTTGTATTCAACCAATAACACACATGAGCAAGACATATTGTAGCATACATGGAATCAACTCAATGTGCTATGAACTACCTAAAGGATGCACAAGGGAAATTACTATCGTGAAACTTCGTAAATAAAGGTACAGGTGAATAAAACTGCAGTGCTCCAACTACTGCAGTACTGTGAACTGAGAAAGAGAAGTTATGATCAATGTACAGTATATCGCTAAATAACTCACTTTCCGCCATGTGATCCAGTTCATTATTACAGAAGTTATCATGTCATGTTAATGTGACTTACTTGGCAACTTGTGTTCCCACCATAGTAACACCAGTCGGCACAGAGGCTGAGTATGGTCTGGAAAATAAAATGCAGTATTAAGATAACAGCAAGAACTCAATAGGAACCATTTCCGTGTCTCAGTTTGATGTATGGTTAATGCATACTCTTGTCCAGCATTACATGAGTTTGCCAAAGTTGAAACTGAAAAAAAAAATTAACTGAATCTGGGCCTGAGAAGGTATCATACACCTAAGCTCTTGAATTCAATCTAATATTCTGAAAATCACTTTCCAGCTCCGTGGAAAGCCGAATTCCGTAAACTTCGCAATTGAAACAATAAGCAGCTGATGTAAAGGGGGGAGGGGGGACAGAGAAAACCAACACCAGTGTATATTTTAAAAGCATATAAACTACAGACAGATTTAATGAGTTGCTAATACACTGCATTACTGTACTGATATAATTTATGCCCCCTTTATACACTTCATATTAACTAAAAGACACACAATCTTCAGCATCTACAGAAATATATACTTTCGCTGCTAGGTACAAACTGCAGAACAGTGAAAGCAGTGAGGAATGAGGAGTAGACTACATCAGAGGGAATACTGGGGAGCACCTGGCAAATATATGATGTGGTAAGGATTTTGATGAGATACAAGTTTAACTACAGACTACATCCTAATACAACATAAGGTTACCTGCCATTGTGTTCTTGAGGTGTAAAATCCCTCTCACACAAAGTATCATAAGCACGTTTCATTACAAGCATAAGTATACTGTAAGTGAATATAACAATTAATATTCACCTCATGTAAGGATCCACACTCAGCCACACAGCTTCACACAGAATATCTAAAATGTAAAAAGTTTGTTATATTAGGAAACAAGATTAAAAAATCTGTAGTCAGACTCACCACAAAATGCAAAAAAAATATATACAGAGTGTCCCAGGAGGAATGTGCCAGACTTCGGGAGAGTGTTCCTTATGTTAAAGTATACCGATATAACCCAAAACACCTATATCCAAAGTTGAACGTTACTGAGATATGGCCAGAGAAAATTGGGGGCTTCTTGCGGTTCCAAATACTGCAACCCGCACAGCTGATGTGTCACGCGAGAGTGCTAATGTCCTTGAGACTGGAATGCAATGTTAATCGCGCCTGCGTGATGGTTAGTTGCTTGCACGGAGTTGCAAGAATGCCTTTTGTGTTTTCCCACGTGGAATATTGTGACATGCATTTTGTGTATGGATTTTGCAACAGCAATGCATGTGCATTGCTGCACCAAGGTCGCCAGATCTTACACCTCTTGATTATTAACTCTGGAGCCACATGAAGACGTTAGTGTACGAAACTAAGGTTGAGTCAAGAGCAGCACTGCACGATCGTATTTTTGCTGTGGCTGAACACATACGCAACCATCCAGATAACGTTGCTTCTGCTACTCGGTCCCTGCTCATGCGTGCCGAAAACTGCTTAGCAACTGGAGGAGGACACTTTGAACTATTACTGTAAAGCAGGTACTGTATTTTAGTACAGTTATGTGGTAGGCTTATACCAAAATGTGCAGTCAGCAAAGTTAAATCAGTACTTCCATACTGCTGAATATTCATGCACCATGTAAAGTGCTTGGAACCCTAAAGATGACTAAGGCGTTAATGCGGGTGTTTATGTAGTTCAATTTAATGGCTTTATGTCACTCATACATTAATTACATGTTAAGTACAGACATTAACATTACAGAAACCACATATTCCTGCCAGTTTTAATATGTATTTGGTAATCAATAAGTGTGTTACAGCTGTAAAAGTTTCAAACTTCTCTGGCCATTATCTCTGTAACCGTTCAACTTTGGATATAGGTGTTTTGGGTTATATCGGTATACTTTAACATAAGGAACACTCTCCTGAAGTCTGGCACATTCCTCCTGGGACACCCTGTATATACTATTGTATGCACCACCATACATTCATTATTTGTAGAGGAGCCGAGTAACATCTATAGATTGATATATCATGGGCATACAAGAAAAATCTAAGTTCACTTCAGCTGAAAAATGAGACTTTAGAACTATTAAGCCCATATCTGTCACCTCCAACACTTGGAAAATCCTCTCCATCCAGTCACGGATTATTTACAATGGTACAATCACCTTAGTCTTTCCTAAGTAAGCTTGTTACTTGATCAAAATTTTATATTCATTTTTCTCAAAATTTTTGTTGGACTTACTTAGTTTTCCTTGTATGTTCATTATATATATATATATATATATATGATACTTTCCTTTAACCAAACAGGAGTTCATTATATATATATACATACATACACACACACACATATATGATACCTTCCTTTAACCAAATAAGACTGCAAAGTTACCTCTGTCTTTCAGAGCTGGCAGATCTTCTTCAACAAGCTTCAAATCACTTTCCTTTGGTTCACCAACAAAATGTTTTGCAAGTATGAATTTCTTTGTCTTCACCATGTTGGATGACAGTTGGAAAAATTGCCTGTGGATACAAAGTACCAAAGCTTTACAATGACACATTCCATATGTGAAACAATCAATACCTCTTCACTCATTTCTTTCCTTGCTTACCTCACAGCATTATGGAACCCAAAGTTTCACTTCATTAAAGAACAAATAAAAGCACCACATCAGGTACAATCTTAAGTGCCGGCTTCACTTGACTGTGAAACAACTCAATTGCCCCTGATATGAGCTAATATGGAAATGGAGAGAATTGGGCATGAACCACACACATGGAACCAAGAAACATATGTAAAATTTTGTTGGTAACCTTGCTGGAAGGGATTAAGTGGGTAATCAAAGAGTAAATGTAAACATAATATTAAAATAAACCTTACAGTAATAGATCGTGCAGATGTTACATAGTTTTACCTCAGAATAAATGACTCAGCTTCTTTGATAATATTGACCAACATTTCAGTTCACAATTAGAAATTTCTCCCTAAGTATGTCAGTCTTGCAAGATTCTCATTACAGTGTTGCTGAAGATTCAAGTCTTATCAGATATGCCACTGTGTCACTGGAAAAGTAGTTCCACACATTTCAAAACATCATTGTGTCTTCTTCTTCAGGGCCAAATAGTCCAAGTCTTCTTGGATGAAGGTACTATGCTCCTTCAAAATGGCAGGAACTACCTGCCGAGTAATACAGCATCACGTCTCAATACTTGAATACTTCAGTTTCCTCCTGTCAGTATCATTCCACAAACACTCAATATCCATACTTCATTAATCTACCATCAAATCTATATAATCACAGCAACTGACAAGATCATTTAATGAAAGCTCTCTCTCACAAATATTTTCCTGTTAACATAACTGCTCAAGTAATAGCCTTCGGTGTCTTTATTATGATAATCAGTTGCATTAGGGAAGTCAGGTTGCTTGGTTTCTGGACTAATAACCATAAACAAAACCAGAATTCCCTTAGTGATAGGTTAAGACAGTTAGGTGGGTTCAAGTGGTTTATATTACGCTTAACAAACACAACCCTCAATTCATGGTAAAGTATTTAAAGATGTTACAACCCCAAATTATGGGCTCAGGAAATATTTTAATTAGGTTACATGGTAATCAGTACAATATTACGATCAGAGTAGAGGTGGCATGCAAGGAAAGCTACAAGTATTGATATTTGTACATGCTCATGCTTGGGGAGTAATACTAGAAAGTTACTCACCGAAATTTACTTGATAACATACTTGATTGTCATACAAAATTTTCCAGTGGGAATACACACTTTTATTTTGCTACTAGTTGCAGTTTTGCAGTTCACACTCGTAAATCCAACAATACCTGGAAATAATGTTCTGGCCAACACTTATAAAATGTCAATCTTGCCAGTATGGCTGACGAAGGCTTATACATTTTAAGTGGTCATTAACAGATCTGTTCGTTTAAATAGGTATGAATGGTGGATAATCTAGCATTGGGTCATAATTTATTTAACTGCATTGTACCAACTGTTAAAGCTACAAATGGCAGACAAAGTGAGGATGAATAGGAATAGCGAACAAGAATGGAAATACTGACATATGGAAAGAACTTGGTACCTTTAACCCATATGAAATTTTGGAAAATTACAAGAAAAAATGTAAATACTACCTTAAAAGAATGGAGCATGCAGAATTACCAGAAGAAATTATGATGATTTAAATAATCCCGCAGAAGAAATTTGAGGAGAACCATACACAAGTGGAAGACTTCCAACATCTTTTGTAAATGGAAAAGGCTAATTAATGGCTTAACCCACTAATGTTAAAAAGAAGAGTTGAAAATGAATGCGAAGGAAAGGGTCATTGGCTTATTTCCAAAATACAGTATTAACCCAAAGTCTGTCTGAAAAGAATGGGACAAATGTAAAATATCTCACTCATGATAGCAATATCTCCAGCATGGATTCAAATGCACAAACTCCTAAATTTATATTGCATTAACTTATTGAATTGCCAGTAGGTAGGTTACTAGTGGGAATTACAAATGAATTGAAATTCTATATCATACAAAGTGACCTCTAGCTCACAGAAAACACAGAACAGAAAGATGCACTCTACACTGGAATATAATTTCCAAATCCATGCCAAATGATTCTATGACTTTGTACACTGCAGCAACCTTAAATAAACATCAAATTCAGTGACAGGTATGCAAACTTTATGCTACATCAAGCAACGCTTCATAAAGCCCCGAATTCGGAGGCAGGTGTGCATGGACACCTTGTTATAAAGTTGTTCCAAAATGTGCTCACGTACATACATTTGCACATACATTACATTACATACACACACACACACACAGTCTAACTTTCCAACGTACATAACCTCTCAAAACTGAAAAAAGTTGTCTTATAAAGTGTAGAAGAACGAACCTTCACACACTCCTGACGCAACCGTAATGCAGCACAATGGGACAGTAACTAATAACCTGCTTTTCTAGTCATGACTTTTGGATAGTCATGCTGACCTTCCATTGATACGCTTCCCTAAAGTCACCACGCAAGTTTGACATCCCACCAAAAAAACGTGCCGGCCGCACTTTCTACAGTTATATTGAGTAACAGCCAATGACAAACAAAATCTCGTCGTCATAGCCAATACCACAGATTACGGCTAACGGATGGTGTTCAATCATCGTGTCCCACATAAGGGGTAATCCGTGCAAAAAACAAACTGCGCAAAATTTAACTGGTAGTTTAGATAACGTCCCTATTTTCGGTTAACCGCCAAACCATGAAACCATATGGGGGAGTGGGAGAATAGGTCGGCAATTGGAGATGAATGGCCATCTTCAAACCTCGGCCACTCTACGTCTGGTATCTACTGAAGTGACCGCCGGGCGAGCTCTAGAACTCAGATTACTACTTATTCTAGAGCTGGAGTGGACAAAACATGTCCTTATTGAAATCCGGTTCATTGGGCAGGAACATCCAACTGTAGACTCCAGTTGAAATCTGGTGGCACACGGCGACACACGGGAGGGGGAGTGAAGGGAAAGCAGGCGAATGGAGTGGGTAGCCGGTACTCTGCCACTCTACCTCGGAACATGTCTATCCAGTACATCGTACATGTCAGCACCGACGCGAGTAATTCAAAATACCCCACGTTGAGTGGCCACATCAACATTCTGTAGTAAATTAAATTACCAGAGATGAATTTTGTCCCCAGCATGTACCGAAGTAATTATTAATTAATTTAGAGGTGTGTGGTAACACACCACACGCCCCTCCTTTCTCTGCTCAATATGCTACTCCTTTCACTGAACCAAACAACTTACTCCAGAATCAAACGACGAGAGACTGTAATTTGGTTGACCTTGACCTTGTTTAATAGACTTCTGTTTGTTTTTGGTGCGACAACCCCCCAGTGGGCCAGAGCCTACTCATTCGCGAGGTTTCTCGATCACACACACAACGACGCACCACAGTCGGTAGGACTCCTCTGGACGACTGATCAGCAGAGACCTCTACCTGACAACACGCACAACGCTCACAACAGACAACGTCCATGTCCCCGGTGGGATTCGAACCCACAGTCTTAGCGGGCGAGCGGCCGCAGACCTAAGTCTTAGACCGCGCGGCCACTGGGACCGGCAATGGTAAAGCAATCCAATTACAGGCCTGGACAGGCCCTGAGGGTTCCGGGAGGTTGAGGCTCCCAGATTTCAAGACAATCGGCAAATGAAGGTGGTAAGATTGTCAGCCCTACGCACCGGCCGCCTTACCCCCCAGGAAATATTTCTTGTACTCATTTCTGTTAGAGACTGAGTTGACCCCAGGTCCATAGTGCAGCCGAAAGGATTACGTCAATAAAAAATTCCAATGCCACCATATGGAATCGAACCCGCGACCTTCCGGCTTGTAGTGCAGTGTCTTATGGGGGGTATTACTTTGCCTGGAAGGCATTCTGGGATTCGAACCCAGACTGGTCAGGTTTAAAGTTAAAGGTAGACTTAGTCGCGGTAAACCTTACGCGGGAAGAGTGCGGGCCGTGCCCCGTCTTTGCGTGTTATTCCCTGGAATTTGCCTCACAACTGAGAAAAAGCACGGAAAACACTGTCAGGATAGTCTAAAAGTACCAGTTGGGCACGATTCAAAGTGTCGACAAGTTGTCGATCCCGAACTCCTGCTTTAGGGGACTCGGGTCGACGCTCGGTCGGCGTAAATATCTGCCAAGCTGCGAAACTAAGGGGTTCACCACATCAGCTAACTTTAAGTCGAATCTCTCAGTTAGTGATCTGATATGGTCGATAAAGTAGGGGATTCACATATCATCATGAATTCGCCTGTTGCCATTGTACCAAGGTGCACTGGTAGCAATGCGAAGACACTTGGACTAAGTTCGTTTAAAGTAAACAACTTTTATGTGGATAATAATACTTTTATGTCACCTAGCACCCCTTTAAATAAACTTAGACCTAATAATTTTAAAATTTTGCATCAGAATATACGTGGAATATTCCACAAAACTGATGAATTCTTAATTTCATTAGAAGATACTTCTCCCCATGTTCTTTGTATAACTGAGCACCACTTACAGATGGATGAACTAAATAACATCAACCTAGGCCACTATATTTTGGGTTCACATTATTGTAGACAATCCCTTAAGCAAGGTGGTGTCTCAATTTTCGTTTCTAGTGACATTCAGTTTTATACCATTAACCTTAATCACTTTAATAAAGAGAAAGATTTTGAAATTTGCGCTTTTAGGATAGACTTTCTTCATGAAAATCTTATAATAATTTGTATTTATAGATCTCCTAATGGAAATTTTAAACGTTTTATAAATCAATTAGAAGTTATCCTAGACAGCTTATACAAAGTATCCACTCACTTCATTTTATGTGGTGATTTTCATATTAATCATTTAGAAGCATGTAACAGGACTAACCAACTACGATCCCTTTTGGCCTCTTTAATCTTTTTGGTACTGTAACCTTCCCTACTAGAGTCGCCACGAACTCTAGTATTACTATCGATAATATTTATATTGATACTAATAGATATAATTTTAAGGTATATCCTGTTATTAAAGGCCTATCAGACCACAATGCACAGGTTATGTAAGTATTAAATATTTTCAATCCTAATCCAAAAAAGCATTATAAATTTACTAGAAGAATTGATAGCAATTCTATACAAACCTTTATTGATCTTTTAAGTCACGAAAAACGGGAAGAAGTATTCCTTGATGAAAATGTTAATATAATATTTAGTAATTTTCTTAATATTTATTTAAGAATTTTTAATGTCAGTTTTCCAGTTGTTAAAAGGAGGGAATTCATTAAATTTAACCACTGGATAACGACAGGAATCAAAATCTCATGTACTACAAAGCGCAATCTTTATGTAAGATACAGAAATAGTAAGGACTTAAATTATAAGGTACATTACAAAAAATATTGTAAAATTTTGTCCTCAGTTATTAGAGCTGCAAAAACATTGTACTATGAGTCAATAATTCAGAAATCTACTAATAAAGTAAAAACGACATGGGATATAGTGAAATCACACACTAATAACAAAATTATTACCAATAAGCCTAATATAAGAAATTCTAAAAATAATCATGAAACAGTTAATGCATTCAACCAGTATTTTTCTACAGTGGCAGAAAAGCTAATAAAAAACTCCTTAAAGGAAAATTGTACTACTTGTATTGATCCATTATAATATTTAAAGAAAAATTTTAATCAACCAAATTCTAAGATAGATTAAAGAATACAACTACTTATGTGATAGATAAAATTATTCATTCTATAAAATTAAGGACTCCCATGGATATGATGAGATTTCGACTAGATTATTGAAGATGAGTGCTCCATGCATTGTGTCCCCTCTTACATACATTACTAACAAAATACTGTCAGCGGGAATATTCCCTGACAGATTAAAGTTTTCAGAAGTTAAACACTTATATAAAGATGGCGATCCTTTAGATTTCTTGAATTGCAGGCCTATTTCATTATTAACTTCCTTTTCTAAGGTGATCAAGAAAATAATACATAAAAGATTATATCATTTTTTAGAGCAACAAAAACTAATTGTAAATGAACAACACGGCTTTTGTCAGAAAGCATCTACTGAGACAGCGCCATTTTCCCTTTTAAATACTATACTATTATCCCATGACAAAAAGAGCATAGCCGGTGGCTTATTTCTGGATTTAAGGAAAGCTTTTGATTGTGTCAATCATGATATACTCTTATCTAAACTCAATTATTATGGTATCTCTGGTAAGGCCAATGAACTAATGAAATCATACATTACAGACAGGTATCAAAGGGTAGTATTGTATGACAAATTTTCCAACAAATTAGTATCCGAATGGA
>Ga0131853_10011227_pt1 | contig 16382 bp, 11 predicted proteins | sample TergutLab28metaG_FD_92764 | JGI IMG/M metagenome (GOLD analysis project Ga0131853, IMG submission 92764) | Labiotermes labralis P1 segment gut microbial communities from Petit-Saut dam, French Guiana - Lab288 P1 (version 2) (version 2) | ecosystem: Host-associated > Arthropoda: Insects >...
CTGCGTGCAGCCCGGCCCGCCTCTCGCGTCGCGCCGCCACGCGCGCTTTGGAGAGGCACCATGGGCCTTTTGGATCGACTCTGGCCGCGCAAGTCTGCGAACACCGCATCGGCGGATCAGGACACGGCACAGACGCGCGCGCTCGTCGAACGGCTGACCGTGCTGAGCCCCTCGCTGAAACTCGCACACGATTATCGCGAGCGCTTGCGTCCCGCGCTCGCGCAGTCGATCGCCTACGTGAGCGACGTCGTGATGAGTTTGCCTCCGGCCCGCGAGGCGAGCGCCGCAAGCTGGCCGTCCGACCCCTACATCCACGCATTCTTCGCTGCGCCCGACGACGTCGCGCTGGCACTGAGCCGCTCGCCCGAACTGCACGCCTGGTTCGACAACCATCCGCTCGCGCGCGAGGTCTACGCGGTGCTGGCGATGACGCTGACCGAGCGGCGCGTGTTCGGCGTCGAGCAGGTCGGCGACACGTTGCACTCGGACGTCGCGCAGATCACGTTGAGCTTCGATGACCATCTCGTGCGCGTATGCGGCGAATCCGAGGCCGATCTGCGCGAGCAGATCGTGCGGCGCGTGGTCGAGCAGATCGCGCTGGAAGGCATCGCGCGGATCAGCGCCGAGGAGTCGCGCCGCGACGCGCTCGTGCAGGAGCGCGCGCTCTTGAAGGCGCGGCTGCAGTTGATGACGCGCCACGGTGCGGGGACGCATTCGATGCTGAGCGAGCGCGCGCCCGACGATGCCACCGCCGCCGGATCGCGGCTCAGAATCGAGGCCGAGATCGACGCGAACGCGCGCGCGCTCGACGCGCTCGGCTTGAAGACCGATGCGATCGAGCACGAACTCGATGTGATCTGCGATGTGCTTTCCCATCCCGAGCGCCACACGAACCTCGAGATGAAGCATGTGCGCCTGAATGCGATGAACGTGGTGATCGACGCGAGTGCGGACCAGCCAGGCAACGAAATCGTCTTTCCGCTCGCGCAGTTGCCCGCGAGCGAGCTGGGCAAGCGCGCGTTTTCTCTGGTGCGTTTTGCACGCGCCGATCTGCTGGCGCTTGCGACGGTGCTCGCCGAAGACAGCCGCTTCGCGATCTGACCTATGCGCTCCGTGAGCGTGAGGTGAGCTTTTCCGGGGGCGTGGGGTGCGCACCGCGAAAGGTGAGCCTTTTCAGGAGCATGTTTCGTCCGAACCCGACGCCCGCGCCGCCCATACCGCAACGCCATCACGCTCGATCGAAAAACGCTGCGGGTCTTCGGCCGGGTCAGTTGGGTTGGGTGCGTCTTCACTGGCGATATCGAACATCTCTCCCTCGATTGCGATCGTGACGTAGCGGTCGCCGTGCCTCAGCGCATGGCCCGCGAGCGTGCCGGTCCATGCGCCATCGGGCGTCGCGCGCAGCGCCCGCGGCGCCACGCGCCACATCACGCGCGTGCCGGTGGCGAGTCCCGCATCGGCGCACGGCAGACGCAGGCCCGTCGCGGTTTCGATTTCGCCGGCCGCGCGCACGACACCTTCGCCCACGTTGTGCAGTCCGAGCAGTTCGGCCACGCGCAGCGAGGCCGGCTGGCGGAACACTTCGTCGATGGGGCCCGCCTGCAGCACGCGGCCCTGTTCGATGATGAGCACTTCGTCGGCGAGCAGCGCGGCTTCGTCGGGGTCGTGCGTGACGATCACGGTCACTGCGTCGATCTCGCGCTGCAACGCGCGCAGCGACTGTTGCAGACGACGGCGGCGCGGCGTGTCGAGGGCGGCGAACGGCTCGTCGAACAGCAGCAGCGGGCTGTGCCGCGTGAGTGCGCGCGCGAGCGCGACGCGCTGGCGCTGGCCGAACGACAACTGCTGCGGCAGCCGCGCCGTGAGTGTCGCGAGGCCCAGATGCGCGAGCCAGTAGCGCGCGCGCGCGGCGTCGGCGCCGACCGGAAACGCCAGTTGCTGCGCGACCGTCATGTGCGGAAAAAGGCCGTAGTCCTGCGGCATGTAGCCGATCTGGCGGCGCTCGGGCGACAGCGCGCCGAGGTCGGTGCCGCCGAGCGTCAGCGTGCCTCCTTCGTTGCTTTCGAGCCCCGCGATGATGCGCAACACGAGCGATTTGCCCGAGCCCGACGGCCCGATGATCGCGAGCCGGCGCGTCTGCGCGCGCCAGGCCACATCGAGGCTGAAGGCGCCGAGATGTCGTTTCGCGTGGAAGGCGAGCTTTAGTCCATTAGCACTGCGAACCGGGGCGGCCGCTGTGAAACCCGTGGGCTCGTCGCCGTTATCGGGGGGCGTCGTGAGCGCGGCGCGGGCGCTGCGGCTGTAGACGGAGAGCACGGCGCAGACGATGGCGATGACGAGTGTCGGCAACAGCAGCGGCATCATCGCGGGCAGCCCCTGGCCGCCGAACACGACATACGTATAGACCGGCAGCGAATACGGGTGATAGGCGAGCATCACGGTCGCGCCGAATTCGCCGAACCCGCGCAGCCAGGCGAGCGCGAGCCCCGCGCGAATGGCGGGCCACACGATCGGCAGCGTCACGCGAAAGAAACGGCTGCCCGCATGATGGCCGAGCGTGGCCGCGACGTCGTCGTAGACCGGGTCGACGGCGGCAAATGCGGAGCGTGCCGCAACGATCAGAAACGGCGAGGCGACGAAGGTCTGCGCGAGCACGATGCCCGTGAACGAATCGGTGAGCGCGCCGTTGAAGAGCTGGCCGATGCCGCTGTACGGACCGACGAGAAACAGCAGCAGCACGCCGCTCGTGAGCGGCGGCAGTGCGAGCGGCAGTTGCACGATGAAGCCGAGCAGCGCGACCGCGCGCGAGCGGGAGCGCGCGAGCCAATAGCCGAGCGGCACGCCGCCCGCGAGAATCACGAGCGCGGCGACGCTCGCGCTCATCGCGGAGATGGCCACGGCGGACCACGTCGCGTGCCAGTCGACGTTGGTCCAGTCGGCCTGGCGGATCTGCGGAATGCTCGCGATGAACGGCGCGCACAGATAGACCGCGAGCAGCGCGCCGAGCCACAGGAGCGGCCGTGCCGCGGGCTGCCTCACGGTTATTGCTTCGCTCCGTCGATCATGGCCTGCACCGACGACGGCACCGCCGACGCGTCACCCTTCACGGCAGGCGTCACCACGTCGACGCCGTGCGCGGCGAGCAGCTTGCGGCCCTCGGCGCTCAGCAGGAAGTTCACGAAGCGTGCGGCGCCTGCTGCGTTGGGGGCGTCGCGCAGGATCGTCAGCGTGTAGTTCGCCTGGATGTTCAGGTCGGGCGCGGGGCGGATCGACGGGATCTTGAGGTCGGACGTTTCCGTCCCGTAGAAGAAGCCCGCATCGAGCTGCCCCGACTGCAGACGGCCCACGAGCGTTTCCTCGGGCAGAACCTGCGCCGGATTGCCCGGCGCGCCAAGCGTCTTTTCGACGAGATCGGGCGTGCCCGCGGCCTGCGCGGCTTTGGTCACGAGTTCGATCGTGAGCGCGCCTTTCGGGTCGAGCTTCGGGTCGGTGCGGCCGAGGCGCAGGCCCGGTTCCTGGAGCACGGTGTCCCACGGTTTCGTTTTGAAGTCGCCGGCGAAGCGGCTCTTCGGGTTGTAGCCGATCAAGAGCGGCGATTCGGCGAAGTCGACGTACCAGGACACGTAATTGCCGTGCGCGTCGCCCATCAGGCTTGCGTTGACCTTCGGACTCGCGCTGATGAAGACGTCGCCGCGCCGCAGCTTGCCGCGGATCTCATTGGCGATCTGGCCGGAGCCGGCGGCGTAGCCGCGCATGTGCAGACCCGTCTCCTTCTCGAACGCCGGGCCGACGCTGTGCTCCATCAGATTCACGAGCGAACCGGCGTAAAGGACGTTGACGTCGGTGCTGCCGGTGCCGTCCGTGGTATTGGGCGCGGCGGCCAGGACGCTTGCGCTGGCGCCGAAGAGACCGGACAGCACGGCGACGGACGTGAGCAGCTTCTTCATCTTCTTCATCGCGGGAATTCCTCTCCGTTATATAGCCCTATATATTACGCTGAACGGACGGCCCAAAGACAGGCGCAGACGCGATTTCTGCGCGTTTGCGCGTCGCTGTGCCGCTTGCATTAAAATTACGCGCTTTCCGCCCGGGCACCACGGGCGCCCGCTGTCCCGCCGTCCCCGCCGTTCATGACCACTTCTTCTTCTCCGTCCCCGGACGCCGCGACCTCCGACCCGGCACCGGCCCGCCTCGCGCGCAATCACGCCTTCCAGCGTTTCTGGGGCGCCCGCGTGCTGTCGTCGATGTCGATGCAGATGCTCGCCGTCGCGATGGGCTGGAACGTCTACGCGCTCACGCACAGTGCGTACGCGCTCGGTCTCGTCGGCCTCTCGCAGTTCCTGCCGCAGTTCCTGCTCACGCTCGTCGTGGGCCATGTCGCCGATCGCTACGACCGCCGCCGCATCGTCGCCATCTGCCAGGTGCTCGAGTGTCTGGCCGCGCTCGTGTTCGTGGCCGGAACCTTCGGCGGATGGTTGCGCGCACCGCATATTTACTTGCTGGCGGCGGCCGTGGGCGCGGCGCGCGCGTTCGAGCAGCCGTCGCTGCAGTCGCTGTTGCCGGGCATCGTGCCGCGCTCGCAGTTGCCCTCCGCGACGGCGCTTTCTTCGTCGGCCAATCAGACCGCGCAGATCATCGGCCCGGCGTTCGGCGGTCTGCTCTATGGCATCGGCGCGGGTCCGGCCTATATCGCCTGTGCGCTGAGCTTCGCGGCCGCCGCCGTGCTGATCGGTACGGTCCCGCTGCAGGCGAAGCCGGCTTCGCGCCCGCCCGTGACGCTCGAATCGGTGTTCTCCGGCATTACTTTCATCTGCTCGCAGCCCGCGCTGCTCGGGGCGTTGTCGCTCGATCTGTTCGCCGTGCTGTTCGGCGGCGCGACCGCGCTGCTGCCCGTGTTCGCGCGCGACATCCTGCATGCGGGCCCCATCGCGCTCGGCCTGCTGCGCTCGGCGACAGCCGTTGGCGCGCTCACCGGCTCGATCTGGCTTGCGCATCACCCGCTCAAGCAGCGCCCCGGACGCGCGATGTTCGGCGGCGTGATCGTGTTCGGATTCGCGACGGTGGCGTTCGGGCTCTCGCACAACATCGCCGTCTCGCTGATCGCGCTCGCGGTGCTCGGCGCTTCCGACGTGGTGAGCGTGGTCGTGCGCCAGTCGCTCGTGCAGTTGCGCACGCCCGACGAGATGCTTGGGCGCGTCAGCGCGGTCAATTCGCTGTTCATCGGGACGTCGAACCAGCTTGGCGAATTCGAATCGGGGATTACCGCCGGATGGTGGGGCGCGCAGCCCGCGGTACTCGTCGGCGGCGTGGCGACCATCGCGGTCGCGCTGCTCTGGATGCGGCTGTTCCCCGTGCTGACCAACATGCGTTCGCTCGAGCGCGAAGAGCCGCACGAGAGCGTCGCGGCGAGTTGAGGTCGCGCGGACGGCGCGGCGTTTTTTCCCGGTATCCTTTCGAAAGCGCGGCGCCACCCCGGCGCCCTGATCACCCGCCACTGCCGGCTACGGCACAGAGGAGCGTTCGATGCGCGTAGGCCGCCCCGTCAAGGCACTGCCGCAGCCGCTGTGCGACTACTGCGGCGCGAAGGCGCTGCTCGCGCGTCACGGCGACGACGCGTACCCGTACCGCGACGACCACGGTCCGCTATGGGTCTGCACGGCCTGCGAGGCATGGATCGGCGTGCCCGCGCGCAGCACGCGCAACGTGCCGCTTGGGCGTCTCGCCAACGCGGCGCTGCGCGACGCGAAGAGCCGCCTGCACGACGCGCTCGAGCCGCTCGTCGCAGCCAAGGTGCGGCGCGACGGCGTGAACGCATTCGAAGCGCGCGGCAAGGCGATGCGCTGGCTCGCCGACGAACTGGGCTTCGATCTGCCGAATCCGTCGATTCATCATTTGTCGCTCGAACAGTGCGAGCAGGCGATCGCGCACGTCGAGGCATTCGTGGCGGCGCGGCGCGGGCAGGGCCCGGAGCCGACGCAAGCGGATTGAAAGGCGAGGAAGCAGACGCGAGAGCGCATTCGCGTCGAAGTCACGCCCTGTTACATTAGTGCGACATCCAGTCCTCAACCTTCCGCAGGAACTGCCGTTATTGCACGAGAACTGATTCACTCGTGCTCCATGGCCAAGACCATTCCATTTCCGCGTCAACCTCAGGCTGCGAAGGCGCGCCGCAGCAAAGCGATGCTGCTGCCGATGCCGCGCGCCTGTGCGGACGACGTTGCGCTCCAGGTGCATCTCTCGCTCGCCTTGCTGCGTGACGGCGGCAGCCCGCATGATGCCGAGGCGCTGCTGCACGCGCACGTGCAGGCCGTGACGATGGCCGGCTCCGGCTACGGTGCGCTCACGCAGGAGCAGGTCAACGCCGCCGACGCAGCGCTGCTCGCCTGCTTCGAAAGCGGCCGGGCCGGCCGCGGCTGGCGGTTCGACGAAGCGGGTTTCGCGGCGGTGGCGACGATCGTGAGCGTCTACGACGAACAGTTGCGCAACGCGCCGCTGTGGTTGCTGACCGAGGTGAGCGACCGGCTCGACCGGATGCGCGCGGGCCAGGCGCAGCGGACCGGCATGCTCAAGATGGCATGACGAAAGCAGAATGTAATCGAGCCCGGGAAGTTGCGGCCGGCAGTCTCTCCGAACCCCCGTTGCACACCGTGCGATGGCCGCAGGGTGGCGTTGTAGCCGCATTGGCACGAGATTTGACGCGGCGCGCAATTCGTGTTGACTTCCGGTGTGTGGCGTGACTAAAATTCGCCCGTCTTAACAAAAGGGGCTGACGCCTTGGACAGTAGCAGTTGTCGATCTTCGAATAGTTTCGCTGCCTGACCGGCAGGACGTCCGCGCTCCCTTTCCCGATAGCCGCCGTCTTGCCAGCCAGGCAGATGGTGCGCGTCTAGCAGTCAATCCTCGTGCATCCTTGTTAGCGTCATTCATGCGCCGCTCGCGTTTTTCTTCGCGCGGCGCGCGTGGCTGATATCGCGCCGCGAACCGTTTTCCCGTTCGCGGCACGGCGCGTTCGTTTCGCCCTGCCGGTGCGATGCGCGCGTCGCCACAGGCGTCGTTTGCGCATCCGTGTGCCGCCGTCGCCGTGACTGTGCAATAAGGAGCCGTAGCTGCAATCGCTTCATTCCGATGTCACCGACGCGTGGCAGCATGTGCCGGCCGCGCGGTCCGCGCCGCTGTGTGCAGCCGTGCCGCCGTGTGATTGCGCGCCGTGGCTCGCCGCGTGCTGGCGAGAACCGCATTCGTGTGTCATTGGAGCCTGATTTAACGTACTGACGCGCGGCAAGCGCGTGCCGGGAACCTGGCATGATCCAGCTCGTATCGTTTTTCCATATGATCGAATCCAACCGCTCACTGCGAACGACCCGCTGCGCCGCGCGCGGCGAGCAGTGCCCAACCGGCATGGGAGGCCTGTAATGGAGTTCGGCTTCAATCTGAACCGCACGGCCAACGCGTCCGCGTGGCGCGTGCTGCCCAACCGCTGGGACTTCGTTGCGTTCCCGCTCATCATCTGCCTGATCGCGATGGCGGCCGTCGGCTTTCACGAGACGATGGCGCCCATCTCGACGCTGAAGACCGAGGTCATCTCGCTCGATCCGGCGCGGCTGCCCGAATACGCGTTGCGCACGACGCTGCGCATGCTCGCGGCGATGGTCGCCTCGCTGATCTTCACGCTCGTCTACGGCACGCTCGCCGCGAAGAGCCGCCGCGCGGCCACCGTGCTCGTGCCGATCCTCGACATCCTGCAGTCGGTGCCGGTGCTCGGCTACATCTCGTTCACGGTGACGTTCTTCCTCGCGCTGTTTCCCTCGCGCGTGCTCGGCGCCGAACTCGCGGCGATCTTCGCGATCTTCACGAGCCAGGCCTGGAACATGACGTTCAGCTTCTACCAGTCGCTGCGCACGGTGCCGCGCGATCTGGACGAAGTGTCGCGCGGATTCCACCTGACCGGCTGGCAGCGTTTCTGGAAGCTCGAAGTGCCGTTCTCGATGCCGGGCCTCATCTGGAACATGATGATGTCGATGTCGGGCGGCTGGTTTTTCGTCGTGGCCTCCGAAGCGATCACGGTCGGCAACAACACGATCACGCTGCCGGGTATCGGCGCGTATCTCGCCCAGGCCATCACGGAGAAGAATCTGCACGCCGTGGGCTGGGTCATCCTCGCGATGACGATCGTGATTCTTGCGTACGACCAGTTTCTGTTCCGCCCGCTCGTGGCCTGGGCCGACAAGTTCCGCATGGAAAACACGAGCTCGGGCGAAGCACCGCAATCGTGGCTGCTCGACCTCGTGCGCCGCACGCGCCTGATTCACCGCCTGCTCGTGCCGATGGGCATGCTGCTCTCGGGGCTCGCGCGCATTCCGATCCGCGTGCAACTGCCCAAAGCGATGCCCGACGTCAGCCTGGCGCGCACGAAGCGCTCGCTCGCGGGCGACATCGTGTGGGCCGTCTGCGTGATCGCGCTGACCGTGTTCGTGGTGTGGCGCGTGGTGGCCTACGTGCGCACGGGCGTGACGCTCGGCGAAGTGGGCCACGTGTTCGTGCTCGGCCTCATCACGCTGTTGCGCGTGATACTGCTGATCGCGATCGCCTCCGTCATCTGGGTGCCGCTCGGCGTGATGATCGGCCTGCGTCCCGCGCTCGCCGAAAAGATCCAGCCGCTCGCGCAGTTTCTCGCGGCGTTCCCGGCGAATCTGCTGTTCCCGGTGTTCGTCATCGTGATCGTGCGCTTCCATCTGAACCCGGACATCTGGCTCTCGCCGCTGATCGTGCTCGGCACGCAGTGGTACATCCTGTTCAACGTGATCGCGGGCGCAACCGCCTATCCGAACGACTACAAGGAAGTGGCCAAGAACTTCCGCATCCGCGGCTGGCAGTGGTGGCGTCACGCGATGCTGCCCGGCATCTTCCCGTACTACGTCACGGGCGCGATTACGGCCTCGGGCGGCGCGTGGAACGCGAGCATCGTCTCCGAATTCGTCCAGTGGGGCGACACGCACGTCGAGGCGCACGGTCTGGGCGCGTACATCGCGCAGATGACCACCGCCGGCGACTTCCCGAAGATCATTCTGGGCATCGCCGTGATGTCCCTGTTCGTCACGCTGTTCAACCGCGTACTCTGGCGTCCGCTGTACGCCTACGCCGAGTCCCGGCTGCGCCTTGACTGAGAGTAACCGTAATGCTGAATCCGAAAATCGTTTCTCCCGACCTGATCGCGCAGACCCGTGCCACGCGTCCGACCGCCGGCGCGGAGGTGCTCTCCGTGCGCGGCGTGTCGCGTGGCTTTGCGAAGACCAACGACGAACGGCTCGTGCTCGAAGACGTGAATCTCTCGCTGCGCGAGGGTGAGATCGTCGGGCTGCTCGGCCGTTCCGGTTCGGGCAAGTCCACGCTGCTGCGCATCATCTCGGGTCTTATCGAGCCGAGCAGCGGCGACGTCGACTGGCTCGGCAAGCCGCTCAGCGGCCCGGCCGAAGGTGTCGCGATGGTGTTCCAGACCTTCGCGCTGTTTCCGTGGCTCACGGTGCTGCAGAACGTGGAAGCCGGCCTCGAAGCGCAAGGCGTGGGCGCACGCGAGCGCCGCGAACGCGCGCTGGCGGCGATCGACCTGATCGGTCTCGACGGTTTCGAGAATGCGTATCCGCGCGAATTGTCGGGCGGCATGCGCCAGCGCGTGGGTTTCGCTCGCGCGCTCGTCGTCGATCCGACGCTGCTGCTGATGGACGAGCCGTTCTCCGCGCTCGACGTGCTGACCGCCGAAACGCTGCGTACCGACCTGCTCGATCTGTGGACGCAGGGACGCATGCCGATCAAGTCGATGCTGATCGTCACGCACAACATCGAAGAAGCGGTGTTCATGTGCGACCGCATTCTGGTGCTGTCGTCGAACCCGGGCCGTGTGGTCGCCGAGATCAAGGTGCCGTTCAAGCATCCGCGCAATCGTCTGGACCCGGCGTTCCGCAAGCTCGTCGACGACATCTACGCGAAGATGACCGCGCGCGAAGCGACCGCGGCCTCGCACGCGGGCCTCGAAGTGGGCAGCCGTTTGCCGAGCGTGTCGACGAACCTGATGGCGGGTCTCATCGAAACGCTCGCGGCCGCGCCGTACCACGGCCGCGCCGACATGCCCGAAATCGCGCGCTCGCTGCATCTCGAAGTGGACGATCTGTTCCCGATCGCCGAAATGCTTCAGTTGCTCGGCTTCGCGGACGTGCGTGACGGCGACCTGCTGCTCACGCCGCCCGCGCGCGTGTTTGCGGAAATGGGCACGCAGGCGCGCAAGCTGATGTTCGCCGAGCATCTGCTGCGTAATGTGCCGCTGGCGGCGCGGATCAAGAAGGTGCTGGGCGAGCGTCCGGGCCACCGTGCGCCGCGCGTGCGTTTCGAGCAGGAACTCGAAGACTTCCTGTCCGATGTGGCCGCCGAAGAGACGCTCGATACGGTGATCGACTGGGGCCGTTATGGCGAGATCTTCTCGTATAACGATCAGTCGGAAATTTTTAGTCTTGAGGATGTTGAGGCTTGAGTAGGGAAGGGCTGGCGGCGGCGTCGATCAGCCGCCGTACCGCAGACGCCCGCGCAGCTTGCGCGGGCGTTTCGCTTTTGAGCAGCATCGAGCGGCAGAGCGGCTCGTAGCGTGGCCATATGTCGGCCATGATTTCACGCACGGCGTCGACGTCTTCCTGCGAGACGCCAAACAGGGGTTCGTCCGGTGCCTCGAAATAACGACGGCCACACAGCCTGAGTGCATCAACAAGCTGCGTGCGCCGGTCTTTATCGAGCGGACGCAGCCAGCGCGTGATATCGAGCGCGGCACGCCATTCAGATTTCACCATCCTCCCCCACAGATACTGCCGCACCCACGGCATCCGGCCCAGCTTCGCACGACTGATTAACGAGGCTTCGGGAAGGTCGAGTGCGCCCCATTCACCGAAAATCGAGAGCATGTTGGGAATCGCCTCGGGAAACACTTCGACCCAGAAAATGCGCTCCAGCGTGGCGTCGTCGTAATCCGAATCGGCACATATACGCGCGACGAGCGGCACGTCCCAGCGTGTCTCGGTATCGAGAAACAGGTCGCTCATTGCGTCCCAAACGGGGCGGCGGCGTTTGAGGTCTTCGGGGGACATCGTCGATTTCCAGGTGCCACGGTAAAGGTGAGTCTTTACGGGAGATAGCGCACGGATTGTGCGGCGCACCGTAGAGCCACACGTAGGTCCTTGATTGGACTGGGAAGTCCAATGCGTCGAACGCGCGCCGTGCAGTGCCGGCGCGCGCAAAGGTGAGCGTTTTCGGGGGTGCTCACCTTGGTGCGGTCTTGCTTATTGCGGCTTGGGAGCCGCATCCGGCTTCCTCCCCTCGACATCCTTCTCATCCGCCGTGCGACGCCCTTCGACATCCACGCCACTCTGCGGCATCCCGACCACGAAGTTGCGCTGCGGATTCGCAAGCGCAATCCCGCGCTCGGTAAAGCGTTCGACCACGCGCCGGTTGAACTCGCGCTGCACCGGCCAGCGCGAGGTGTCGAGACACGAGATCTGCCCGACCAGCGTCACGCTCGAACCGTCGACCTGATCGACGCCCCAGTACGCGAAATCGCTGCGGATGCCGGCCTTGAACTTGTCGTCGCCGCGCAGCTCGGCGCCGATGTCCTTGAGTGTCTGCACCGCGCGCTCCACGTCCGCGCCATACGCGATGATGACCTTCACGGCCGCATTGCCGATACCGCGATTGCTGTTGTTGACGGTCGTGACCGAACTGAACGGCACGGTATAGAGCGAGCCGTCACCGCCGCGCAGACGCACGGTGCGGATCGACAGAAACTCGACTGATCCCGACACGCCCGCCACCGTGACCCAGTCGCCGACCTGCATCGCATTTTCGGTGAGCAGGAAGATGCCGGTGATGAAGTCCTGCACGAGCTTTTGCGAGCCGAAGCCGAGCGCCACGCCGAAGATACTCGCGCCCGCAATGAGCGGCGCGGTGTTCACACCGAGTTGCGACAGCGCGGTGAGCCCGACGATGACGAAGATGGCGACGAACAGCGAAGTGCGGAACATCGGCAGCAGCGTGCGCAGGCGCGCGGCGCGCACGTAGTCGCCGGCATCGGTCCAGGCCTGCAGACGGCGCTCGGCGGCGCCGTTCGCGATCTCCCAGATCACGATCGCGACGAGCAGTGCGACGACGATGGTCGCGAGCGCGGAGCCGAGCAGATGGCCGATCGTTGCGGTCACGAACATGCGGCCCGGGTGGATGCCCCAGATATTCAGGAGTCCGTCGAGTGTGACGAGCCCGACCACGAGCATCGCGATGCGCCGCAGCCACGGGTAGTAACGGTAGGCGCGACGCTGCGCGATGGTCATGTTGTCGCGATTGCCGAGCGGGTCGAACACGCGTCCGAGCGCGCCGAGCGCAACGATGGCGACCACGCGCGCGACGAGCAGCACGACGAGCGACAGGCCGCCCGCGCGCATCAGGTCGCTGTAGCCGCCCTGCACGTCGAGCGCCCAGACGAGCCACAGCGCCATCACGACGAATATCGCAACGCCGGCCCAGATGTCGGCGAGCCAGTGCGCGAGATACTCGATCGAGCGATGTCCCTTGGCCGCGCGGCGGATTCGGGCGGCGACCGGACGACGGCACTGCACGATCATGAGCGCGATCGCGAGGTGGCCGATCAGCGTGATGAGCTTCACGAGCGCGAGATGCGCGTCTTCGGTCAGGCCGAGCGGCACGCCGGCGCTCACCGCGCCGCCGATGCCGCCGATCACGACGATGCGCGCGGTCCAGCGCTGCGCGAACGCGGCCGCGTGGTTCGAGAACGGCAGCAGACGCAGCGCTTCGGCATCGGGTGCGAACAGCAGTTTGCCGAACGCGATGACGATGCGGCAGATCACGTAGGCATCGACGAGCGCGCCGACCGCGGTGGCGTTCGTGGGGTCGTCGGGGCTGAACAGCGAGAGCACGCCGGCCGCGCACAGACCGAACGCGAGTACCGGGACGAGTTCGAGCAGCACGAGCAGCAGCGCGGCAGGCAGGCGTTGCAGGCGCTTCCAGTGATGCGCGGTGCGGCTGCGCATGCGCGCGAGAGTCTGGGCGGGCGTGCTGTCCGCCGCCGCTGCCGCCTGCGGCACGCTGTCGGCCGGCGTGTTGGGACCGGCGGGCTGATGGACTGCCTGCGTGTCGTCATCGGCTTGCTTCTCGTCCGGGGTCTCGCCGTACACGCGTGCGGCATGCGCGACGATCGCGCGATGCGGCCGCGCGATGAGGCGCCGGATCAGCGTCTCGAGGATCAGCGCCGGGGCGAGCGTGAGCAGCAGCACGCGCAGCAGATCGAGCAGCATCTCGCGCCCTGCGGGCGAATGCAGTTGCTCGGTCCACCACGCGCGCGCCGACGCGACATTGAGCAGCGCGGCGCGCGTATGCAGCAGGCGCCTGCCGACGACGCGCGCGCTGTTCGCGGCGCGATCGGCGATCTGCAGCACGAGGCCGTTCGAGCGCAGCGCGGTGGCGAGCGGCGTCGACGCGGCCACGGCCCCTGACGCAGCCGGTGCGCTGCCTGCCGCGGGCGCCGACGCGGGCGTGGCGAGCGCACCCGCGGCGGCAATCGCACGCAGTGCGTCTTCGAGATGCTCGCGTTGGGCCGGATCGTTGAGCACGCGTATCGCGGCCGTGGCTTGCGAGGGTGTCAGCGTAGGCGTAGCAGCCGGCGCAGAAGCGGGTGCGGAAGCGGCCGACGGGGCCGCTGGCGCGGCCTGTGCGGCAGTCATGCCGCCGATGCTACCGATGCCGATTACGCAGGCGAGCACGGCGAACAGTGCCGCACGGAGGGACGCACCGAGGGACCGAACAGACAACAGACGGGCAATTCTATGCATGAGAACAATTGAACGTTGATGGCTTCAGGGGAGCGGACAGCGGGCGCGCAGCCTGCTACCAGGAACATTCGACATGCTGCCGCAAATTTCGTGCCCTCTTTCGTTGCGCGTCCGGCTTTTTGATCAGTGGCGCGCGGTGCGGGGCCGGTGCTACCGTTAAACGCACCATCACACGGGCCGCTTCGGCCCCCGAGGAGAGCCCATGAACAGCGTCAGCATGGCCGGCGCGCGCAAGCAGAAGCTGAGCCGCCCGCAGTTGATCGTGGCGGCGACCATCGGCAACGCGCTCGAGTTCTTCGACTTTACCGTCTACAGCTTCTTCGCTCTTGCCATCGGCAAGCTGTTTTTTCCGACGATGTCGAGCTACGGCCAGTTGCTCGCTTCGGTCTCCACGTTCGGCGTCGGCTTCGTGATGCGGCCGCTCGGCGGCATCGTGATCGGCGCCTATGCGGACCGCGCGGGCCGCAAACCCGCGATGACGCTGACGATCTTCATGATGGCGCTCGGCTGCACGTTGATTGGCCTCGCGCCCACCTACGCGCAGATCGGCGTCGCGGCGCCGGTGCTGATCGTGTTCGCGCGTCTGTTGCAGGGTTTTTCGGCTGGCGGGGAAGTCGGCGCATCCACGACGCTGCTGATCGAGGCCGGCACGCCGCGCAACCGCGGTCTGCTCGGCAGCATGCAGTTCGCGAGCCAGGGGCTCGGCGTGTCGATCGGCGCGCTGATGGCCGCGCTGCTCGCCGCCTTTCTTTCACCCGCTTCTCTGCTTGCCTGGGGCTGGCGCGTGCCGTTCCTGATGGGGCTCGTGATCGCGCCGCTCGGCATGTGGATCCGCCGGCGCCTCGAAGAAGAAGTGCCCGCGCCCGAACACATCGTGCGCATGCCGGTGATGGCGGTGCTGCGCGACCACTGGAGCCCGGCCGTGGTCGGCACGCTGCTGACGATCGGCTCGACGGTCGCGGCCTACGTCATCACGTTCTATATGCCGACCTTCGCGATTCACCAGTTGCACGTGCCCCCGGCGACCGCGCTGACGAGCGGGCTCGTGTCGGGCGTGGTCGTGCTGGTGGTCGCGCCGATCGCGGGCTTGTTCTCCGATCGCCTGAGCCGCCGCGCGATGATCTTCTGGCCGCGCGTTTTGATCGTAGTCCTGATCTATCCGGCGTTTCTCTGGCTCACGCGCGCGCCCGACGCGGCACGGCTGCTCGTGACGGTGGGCGGCCTGAGCGTGCTGCTCGCGCTGCAGGCCGCGCCGTCGATCACGGTGCTGCCCGAGATGTTCCCGCGTGCCGTGCGGGCGACGGGCATGTCGATCGTGTACAGCGTGGGTGTTGCCTTGTTCGGCGGCTTCGCGCAGACCATCGCCACCTGGCTGCTCAAGGTGACGGGCAACCAGCTCGCACCCGCGTGGTACGTGGTGGGTTGCGTGGCGGTGTCGTGTCTCGCGCTGCCGTTCCTGCGCGATATGACCGGCAAGCCGCTCGACGATTGAGCGCGCCGTGACGGCGCGCGCCCGCTCTCAGGCTTGCGCCGTTGCGCGCCGCGCCGCTTCGAGATTCGCGTCGAGCTGACGCGCGAGGCCATACAGCATGCCGAGCGCCGGTGCCGCCACGCCGGTGCGCTGCGCGAGTTCGTGCGGCGCGCCTAGCAGCGCCTCGACTTCGAGCGTGCGGCCGGCTTCCACGTCCTGCAGCATCGAGGTCTTGAACGCGCCGAGCTTGCGCGTGATCGCGTTGCGCTCGTCGATCGTCATCGCAAGGCCGATGCCGAGCTGCTCGCCGACCGCACGCGCCTCCGTCATGATTGCGGCAACGAGCCCGGCCGTGAGCGGATCGTCGAGGATCACGTCGGCGGTCGAGCGCGTGAGCGCGCTGATCGGATTCATCGTCATGTTGCCCCAGAGCTTCGCCCAGATTTCCGCCTGAATCGATGCGGGCGCAACGACTTCGAAGCCGGCTCGCGTGAGCAGCGCGCGCGCTTGTTCGGCGCGTTCGGCGAGCGCGGGCGACGAAGCGCCGACGATCAGCAGATTGCCGTTGCCTTTGCGAATCACGCCGGGCGCGGCAATCGTCGAGGAAAGATGCACGACACAGCCCGACGCCTGCGCGGGCGGCAGCGCCGCCGAGACGGCGCCGCCCGGGTCGACCGCTTCGATGCGCGCGTTCGCATGCGCGCCGCCGAAGGCGTTGAGAAACCACCACGGCACGCCGTTCATCGCCGAAACGATATGCGTGTGCGCGCCGACGAGCGGCGCCAGCGTCGCCGCGGACTGCGCGAGCGCCTGGCCCTTCAGACACAGAAACACGAGATCCTGCGGGCCGAGCGAGGCCGCGTCGGCGGTGGCGCTCACGCGCGCCGTGTACTGCGATTGTGCTTCGATGACCGTGAGCCCGTCGCGGCGGATCGCTTCGAGCTGCGCGCCGCGCGCGATCACGTTGACGGCGACGCCCGCGTGCGCGAGCCGCGCCGCGATGAGCCCGCCGATGGCGCCTGCGCCGACGATCGTGA
>Ga0131853_10011229_pt1 | contig 16378 bp, 8 predicted proteins | sample TergutLab28metaG_FD_92764 | JGI IMG/M metagenome (GOLD analysis project Ga0131853, IMG submission 92764) | Labiotermes labralis P1 segment gut microbial communities from Petit-Saut dam, French Guiana - Lab288 P1 (version 2) (version 2) | ecosystem: Host-associated > Arthropoda: Insects >...
CACACACACACACACACACACACACCCACACACACACACACACACACCCACAACCACCCACACCACACACACACACACACACTACCTGCTTGACACAAAAAATCATAATTTTGTCCACATTATGTGCTTACGTGTTTTGCATAATTCTTACAATAGAATGAATGAATGGGCTGAGAAGAAACGTGCTACTGTTAGGTAGAAACAACATTTCTTTATACACATGTAACGTGTATATAATTATAACATGAAAAGGAAATTCAACAAAAACTAGCAAATTTTTCTAAAAAAATTGGGAATTTTAAACACTTGTAAACCAACTTTAGTCAAGAAATTTTCAAGAATAAAAGTCTGTCTCCATTCTTTTACATGACAGCGGAATTTGGACCCTTAAAAAAATTTAAAAAATGACTGGCATCAATCGAGATAAAACTTTTCAGAAGAACGGCTGGGTGCACTGCTTGTGACCACAAAAGGAATGAAGAAATTTTGGAAGAGCTGAAAGTAGAACTAGTTGACGAGAAACAAAGAAGATACAAATAAAATTTGCCACGACATGTAAAAAGAATGAACAACAGCAGGATGAGAAAACTAATGCTGAATTATAGACAAAATGGAAGAAGAAAACTTGGAAGAACTTTGAAGAGACCATTAGACGAGGTCGAAACAGGTCTATCAAGGAGTACTCGTGAGGGATGATGAAGTGTAACATGAAATTCTGTTTATTTGGTTACTTAAGAAAATAAATTCAACCATTCTTGTAGTTTTACAACATGCGCTAAGGAACATCACATTGCATCTGGCGCCGAAGAGCGCAGATCAGGGGCCACGAAACACAGGCTACGAAAAGTCAACAGTTCCTATCAGCAACAGTGCATTGGGAGACCATTGCGTATAGGTTCTGAGCAAATAGCGCAACGGCCTCTCTGAAGATGGTGTAACAAACGCCGAAACATGTAGGAGGTAACTGGTAATAAATATATGTGTTTAACATAACATGTGCATTTAGTTGGAATAAAAAGAAGTGAATTATTGTAAGAATGCAAGGATTGGACAACTTCAAAAAGACCTTCAAAATAAACAATACATTTTCTTCGTCTTCCTCCGAAAGTTGTGAGTGCTTTTTAAATCTGCTCATTGGTTCAGAAGTTTGATTGGTTTTCCACTCTATCCCTTGAACCATCGTACAGGAAATGTACACATAGCTTTAAGTACTATACTACAAGATATTCGGCACTGAACTACTCTCACTTCTCTATGTTCATTCTATTCCCATATCCAAGTCTCACTCACTACATAGATGTAATTTACACTTGGTCCCTTTTATTTTAAACCTTGCTCTTCTAATGACTGGACGTCATTACACTCTAAAATACTTTAATGATGTCTGAATAAACAGTACTGAATAGACAGACATATATTCACTCGAAACTTCAGACAGTAATCGTCATTTACTTCACATTAGATGTGAAAAGAATAAGTACTGTTACTACATACCAATTACGTACATATTCCCTCTTTCAATTTGCAAGTCTGAAACCTGATTCTCCACGAGTATTGAATACTTCAACACATATCCACCAAGCTTTCCATTAGTCTTAAGGCTTCTATCGCAATTGAAAAAAAAGTCAAACTAAACCATTAAATGGACTTGCATTAGGTGCAGGTAGGGTCTCTGGGGAACACCCGAGTGAGGTGTATGTGTGTGTGTTTGGGTCGATAAAGGTGAGAGGTAAGTGGATAGTGAATTCCTGATGGTGTTAGCAAATGGCACGTGAAGCAGATGACTGGTTTGGTAAGCAAAGGAATAGGCAGGCCCTTCGCTACTGCCTGGTTCGTGACACATTATGACTGACACGTATTACAAGTGTCACTTTTTTCCCTAGTGTACAGAAATACACAGGCCCTGCACTACTGCCACTTTCGTGACACATCTCACTACAAGCAGTACCTGTTGTTATAGTGCACTTCAGGGTTCCGAATGATTACGTTTTAAGGTGAAAAATTCTCAAAAGTCTACTTCTTTTTTCAGTCTTTTCGATGTTACTTTTTTTACTTCCCCCTGGCGTAAAAGACCATTTGGAAGGTCTAGTCGTAGGTGGGGCTATATCGGAATTAAACAGAGCGTGAGGATGTGAAATGCGTTCATCTGGTTGGTTTGGTATGTTGGTTTGGTTGATTTAGTTGGTTGGATCGGCTGGTTTGGTTGGTTGGTTGGTTGGTTGGTTGGTTGGTTGGTTGGTTTTGGTTGATTTGGTTCGTTTGGCTGGTTATTTAGTTTAGTTGATTTGGTTGGTTTAGCTGGTTTAGTTGGTTGGTTGCTTTCTCGCTCGGTTGGTCGGTCGGTCGGTTGTTGGTTGGTTGGTTGGTTGGTTGGTTGGTTGGTTGGTTGGTTGGTTGGATGGTTGGTTTAGTTGGTTTGTTTTGTTTGGTTGGTTTGGCTGGTTTAGTTGGTTGGTTGGTCGGTCGGATTGTTGATTTTGTTCGTTTGATTGGTTTGGTTGGTTGGTTGGTTTGGTCGGTAGGTTGGTTCGTTTGATTGCTTTAGTTGGTTCAGTTAGTTTGGTTGGTTGGCTTGGTTGGTTGGTTTGTTTGGTTGATTGGTTCGTTCGTTCGTTAGTTCGATGAAGTTTCTTATTATAATGGGAGACCGCGGTAGCACAGTGACTAAGTTGCTGTGCCACAAATCCGAAGGTCGCTAGTTCAATCCCAGCTGGTGTCAGTGGAATTTTAATTGACACAAAATCCTCCCGATCGCACTATGGCCCTGGGGTCGACTCAGCCTCTAACAGAAATGAGTATTTCCTGGGGGGTAAAGGCGGCCGGTGCGTAAGGCTGACAACCTTACCACCATCCTGTACCGTTGTCACGAAATCTGGGAACCTTAACTTCCTAAGAACCCTCTGGGCCTTGTCCAGACCTGTAATGGGACTGCTTTACCTTTACATTTACCTTCTTATTATAATGGTCACATTTAACGACACGCCAGCGACGTAATTCATTTCGCTATTCTTAGTTACTTTTGTAAGGAATTCATTTTTACTTTTCTCTACAGTACGGAATTTAAACCTCATTTCAGCGACATATTTCGAAAAAAAAATGGATCAGACTGCAGGAACTAAAGAGATTTTTGTCTTCAGCGAGTGAACCCTCATGCCTTAAGCGAAATACACGTTCGCAAAGAACGTACCTAAGAAATGCGCTTGGACCAGTGATGCACAATTTTCCACTCTTTTATTACGTTCAGAAATGCCAGTAATGTAACACAAGAACGCTGAATTCGACATTCAAAGGATTCACTCCGTACGTTTTTCAGCAGCAACACGCAGAATTATCCCCTTCAAAAACTGACAGCTAGTTTTTTAAAAAAAACCAACAAAAAGTCAATTTCAGTTTTAATTTGCCCGTCAAATATCCAACCACTCGTTTGTGTGATTGTCCAATAAAACCAACAATACTGCCAATATTGATATGAGATTTTGACGCCAAATTTGTGGTAATTGCTATACGTTTAATGACTTCTGATAAATATTTTAACGTTCAACCATGCGAAAAATTACTCAATTACTGTGCATGATTCATGTTTTATACGTGTAACGCAAACAGATTGCAGTGAGATTTGCTGAAAGTGTTCTTACAATATAAACTGGAATCTCGAAGTACAAAATACAGTCAAACAACAGCACGGCTAACGAAATTTTTGGTCCAGAGCAACAAAGAAAAAATCTTGCCGCGTCTGTTCACAATTAAAAGTGTATAACCCTAAGCAACACGTTGAATTTTCCTCGCTTAATTCCAAGGATTCTCCTTGCTCTCTTATATGAAGATAACGTTCTAAGTAAAACTATTTATACACTGGAGAATAAAAAGTTAATTTATCTTGAGCGACATTACAGAAATCAATTCCACACAAAGGGGTATCGAATGAATCAATTTTAATGTCTCCATTGATTTTCACATCTGCTTTCTGCTAAATGTATGATAGCATATGTAGATGAATTTAAAGCAGTTCATGTAGTGGCTACCAAAGACTGCAACCGACCGTTTAGTTTGTCGGTAATCACTCGTACAGAAAGTGTTAATGTCAACTAACATGGAAGTATGAAACTTAATTCTGATATCAAACGCTTTACCTGGTTACGTTTTTTTAAGTTTGAGAACATTAATAAATTTAATCTTATAGACTGTACACTCTTCTTTTTGCACTACAAATGGCGGTACTTGCATATAGTTATACTCCAAATTAAAACTTACGAAATTCTTAAAATAAGTTGGTATATATATATATATATATTTGTCATTGTTATTCACATATTTCTTTCTTCCTAATAACCAAAACCAAACGTCTGAACAAATCCTCCGCAATGGACAGACTTCTCCCTATTTTCAGAACTTCCGAGTATAAAAGAGCCAGTTTAAACTAAGAACAAATCAAACGATACACGAACACGCAAAATTTATCCCAAAGCTTCATTAGTTTCTATGACAAAATATCATATTGATTTATCAAAACCAACAGCCGTAACATTAAATTGTTATTTGACAATGTCGCTACAGGGGCACATTTTGTTGCAGAACCAAAGCCGTTTCCTAAAAAAGGTTGCATAACACTTCGTTCAGGGACAGCTGTGGGCCCACTTTAAAACAGGAATACTAAATGCCATTCATTCGCATGCTGTCCTCATTGAAACGCAAGACAAGAGAATGTTCCTATGGTGCAATAGAGATGTGGCTGTTCACACGCTGGATTATTTCTGTCGTAATTATTTGAAAATTTAATTATTTTTTTGCGACAATTTATTTGAATACTCTACAGCTTTACGTGAGCAACAAGAGACTGGAAATGTTGCAGTGTAAAAGGATGAAGCATATTAGAAAATAAAATTAAAGAGAAATTGTTTAGCGAATTCACATATTAAAAAAAAATCTACTTGATAATCATTTATTTTACCACAAAATTATTCGTAGCGAAATTCGTTTGCTAACTGACCTTAAAATAAAATTTCGTATCCCGATATTTATTAATTTGCTCTCTATTATAAAAGGATCGCTGCTATCTTGCAGCAGTACACAGGGAAATGTCTACTGCCGTGTCACAGATCACATTGTTTCCAGGCATTACATTCTAAATTGGCTGAAGGATGAAGCTCTGTAACACACAACTGCAGGACACAAGCACATTTTAGTGCAGAATTTAACCTTTTGGCGCCGGAATTATTTTTTTAAATTTTAGAACACCCTGTATATAAAATGTGAATAATGCAGGAACCAAATACGTTAGAATTATGAAACAAACTGCATTTTGAAGAGAAAAGAACGGAGAGTATACACCACGTTAAAAATATTCAGTACCTATATTTGTTGAATAAATATATAAAATGCAACTTTAGAGGTTAGCGATGCGGTACGTCAACTACAGTTGACGTTAGGCGTCTAAAGGTTAAAGTGCAGAAGTTTACTCCATGTCCGCATCTTCTGTTACCGGTTGCAGTACACATTCTTCGACTTCCATTAAGTACCAACATTCTCGTAACGTCAGTAACTTTCTAAAACCTGGGGATTATAGCTGCTATAATGGTGAAAGTATTCACCATTGCATTTCATTGCAGAAGAGAAACTGGTCAGAGAGAAGCTCAAGGTAGCCTGAGCACAGACGTAATGATAAAGTTACGAGCAGAAAATGATTCCGTAATACGTACACTGTATGATTTTCATTTGTTATTATGATAATAGACAACTGTAATGTCAGCGACAAAACAAAGCTTTAATATACAGAGAAACTTTCTCGCTTCTAACCAGCTTTGGTAAGTTACAAATTTTCGTTGGAAAAGTCAGAAGTATCATTCTGGCTTTAAACGTAGCTGATGTTTTAAATAACAATGCTGGGTTTAGTTCGGACGTAAATTTCAAACTTTTACTTTCGTCCTATTCACAAACAAGCGCATGTGAATAAGAGTTTCAACAGGAAAGTAGACGAATCTCGCACAGTAAAGGGATCAAATCATATATATTACAAAACAGTCCATATTGTTTCAAAATACTTTGTTCCCCATGCGATAAAACATTTTACCGATCACGGATGACTAAGTTTCATAGACTGACTTTACATCATAAACGACCAGGCCAAAAACACGCGTGGTGCTTCGCATTTCTCAGAATTTCGTTTAACGAGTGAATGATTTTCTACATTAATTCCGTATCTAAATACTCACAGAGCGGTGGAGTTACAGGAAAGGGCAGTACTAGTTCGATTGGATTCCTACACTATTCGCAAGATCTCTTCTGGTATTTCCATTTCATTAATGTCAGATGTAAAGCAGATTTTATCTCCTGAGAATCAACAACACAACAGATCTTATCAATAGCAATACTAACATCAGCCAAAATACAAGTAGATTCAATAAGAAAGTATAAATAACTTAATCGTAATGTAAAAGTTCAATCGTTTTATGAACAAGATATAAAGTTAGCGAAGAATTAGGACGGGGTAGGTACGTCAAAACACAACTTTCTTTGTGCCTGTTTTATTAGGCTGACGACATATTTCTGCCACTGTGGGCTATCCTCAGTTCACAAAAATGTATAATGAGGAAAAACTATACAGTGTAAGATTATTAGTTGTGGTACATATTCCGAACTTTCAACGAGATCTCGTTGTCATGCGGAGGATGCATCTGAAGATTAAGCGAAGAATGTGTTCTGTCTTCAAAACGCCAATTTTTCACACTAAGATGCAAGTTTGGAAGTAACCATAAGATATGAAATTTGGCAAACACGTGGTTGAGTATTCTTTGTATGTAATGATCTTCGTTTAAAGCTATTTGGGGTGCGCGTTGGCGCTGTTGGTTGAGGCACTGCGCTACAAGCTGAAAGGTCGCGGTTTCGATTCCAGATGGGGTCACTGAGATTTCCGGCCGCGGTATGGCCCTGGGGTCGACTCAGCCTATAAGAGGGGATATCCTGGGGGTAAAAGCTGCCGGTCCGTAGGGTTGACAGCCTTACCACATTTATGTGTCGACTGTCTACAAATTATAGTAGTCTCGATCTCCTGCAGTCGTAAGGACGTTTCCAGGGGTAGTTTTACTTGTACATTTAAAAGTTTTTCCAAAATTGTTTAAGAAAATGTACAAGGTCTCTGTTTCTTACTTTGTACAGACTGAGAAATTTTCTCACAAATCAAGAATCTATAGACACATCGCGGTAGATCCATAGCATTACTGCTTCGTGTCTGAAAATTCCAGCGTCGCTATTCGGCCCCCAAATCAGCTAACTACCTAAGGGCTGTCTTGAGTTTTCTTAGTCGCTCCTGACAAACGACGAGATCTTATTTCAAATTACACCATTACTGAATAATTCCAATCACTTTCCAATTCAGTAATCACTGCCTCTGTTTACCAGTCGATGCGGGGAATCTGTGATATTGAAAGCGCCCGTAAGTAAAATATTATTTAATTAATGAACATACACTAACAATTTTAGGCATGGTTATTTCGGAGTAAGGAACCAGTTCTCTTGTCGTTGACAATGTAACATTTAAACATCCATAAACCCATATCGTATGAATACTAACAGACTACCACGCGCCTAAATAAATCGCAGGACACGAATCATTTAAGTCGGTAATTAGATCCATAAAAGCATACGACTCATGAGCACGAAGTTTATTTGATATAAAATTACCATATTATTTACATTGTGAGTGGATCCCAAGCTCTCGTGTGCTTCATATGCATACTGACGCCACTACAGTGAGCAGATTCTAGGTGTGGTCCTGCCTTTAAACGCAAAATCTCGCCATTCTCTTGCAAAGAGAACAGAAGGACGGGGTGCAACTCTCTTTAATGACCTCACTTCTCCTTCCTCGTGCAATCTCATTATCACAAGTTAGCACCTTCATTTATATACGACCTCTCAGCACCGCAATGCCGATTAGCGCTCCGCAAGCGTTATCATACAGCCTCTGTATTCAAAGATTCTTGGTAGGAAAAACGTAGAAATTCTTCTTATTTTTTGTATTATTGTACCATCTACACTCACTGTACAAGACTGCTACTTACTCAGCCACACTAATGCGGACCCGTGGCGGATTGTTGTGAACATGGTAACAAGTCTGCAGGTCCAGATTATAGGAAAATTTTCGCTCACGCAACCGGCCACGGTAGTACAACTTTATTTTGTCCAAGCAACAGTGTCCGTAAATAAAAACGTATCTTCGTCTGACAAAATAGCTTCGGCAGAATTGTGGTGATACTGTCCACCCAGGAGGAGGCGACCCGAGACTTCACAACCTAAAACAACACTAGAAATTTCAGTCTGCGTCTTTTGAATGTTTAAATTAATATATCTACAATACTTCAGGAGAAAGTAATATTTCACTATTACGCTGCATAATGAGTGCCTAGTGTAAAAGATTGCTGGCCTGGCCGATCGGCAGGCAGTGGGATGCTGAGGGCGAGCGTATCAAACACCTCGGCGCCTGCTAACTAGTCACGAAGTATTCTAACCCATAGAGTGATTTGTTTATCGTCGCCAGAATGTTATCTTCCATTACGGCCACTAATATCAATCAATGGGATTTCAGTCTTCATAGCATAATGGTAAATATATGTACCACCCGTTGTAACCACAGATGACTCTAACACTTGCAATTACTTACTTAAACAACAAAACCGCATCTTCTTTGTAACGGAGACGCATTGTGTTTGCTTCAGATATACGTAAATTTGCCTCTATCCGTGACATGCAGGCATGTGTACAACTCCAAGCTCCGGCCGGAATCCCCTGTACCTATCGCATAGAGGGCAGCGTGGAGCACAGTGACGGTGTGGGCGCTTTGCCGAGGAGATAAATCTCTTGCCTCCGTCGAAATTCGAATCGCGATGTTGTTTGTCCAGGACTCCGTCTAGTCACTGTACTGACTATACCATCCTAGGCTCCTTTACCATGAGCTACTGACCGTATTGTTCATTGTCGTGTATATTGCATTACATGAAATTCCTGCTTCAAGGTGTTTGTGCGTGCGTGCGTGCGTGCGTGTCAAGTACTGTTTTAGAAAACAGGCTGTAGATCATTCAGGCCACCTCGGTGGTTTACTTAAAAATCTAGAACTACATGTATTTGCAACAACAACAGATTTCGTTTGGTAAAGGTAAGGATTTCCCGTACATATCATGAAGACACAGATCAAGAGTGGAGTTACAGCACCACTCAGTCTCAAACTCGGCGCTAAATGGAGGTGAGAGGTCACAGTTTCGCTCCGGCGACTCTGTCACGTGGAAAGATGAAATAAACAAATTTGACTTAATACGAGGATCTTAACTGGGCATTACATGTATCAAAATTACAGTCACATTTGCAGTTACATTGTTATGGAGCACAAAGTTTACAGAGACGACTTCTCTAAACAAACATTAAAATTGAAGCAATAAATGTCATTTTTATCACACAGCCATATTTATTTTTTCCAATTTCCTGTTCAGAAGTTATTGACAGTTCACATGACAAATATCACTGGAACGAACTTTACAATTAAACATTTCGAGTAACTTATGGAATAATAAGCATTCCGCTGCACTGTAAAAACAATATTTGAATTGTGAAGTGAGTTTGCAATTTGCAGATGAAAGCTTATATATATATTTTTTCAGTTTTAAAATAATTCGAAGTGTAAAGAGAAAAGTTATTATTGAACACTGACTTCATAAACACGACGCCAGTTAAATAAACTGTAAATAAATCGCGTTTTTCTCAGAGAATGGTCTATATATTTTTAAAAAAATGTTCATTCCACTTTGAAGAAACAGAACAATTGCGGCTAATATTGAGACAATAGCACAAAAGCATTTATCTCCTGCGAAATAAAACGGTGGTGGCCTGGTGATGTGCAGGCCGTCCTGCTCCTTCTACAGTTACGTAAAACAATGGTCAGCTAGTGATGTGCAGGTAATGCTGCACCATCCGCTGTTGCATAAAGCAGTGAAGCAAGCTCACCTGCAGTTTTCCCTCCCATAGACGCCACAAATCAAACGAATCGTATTAGACGGGAAGATCTGGGGTGCAAGAAGTTAAGAAAATCCAGCTGATAGAAAAAGCACTGCAAGTTTGTAGGCTTCTCGATGGAAGCGTGAAGATCGTAACGTGGGCTTCAGGTCTGTACTGATGAATATGCTGAAAGGTAGACAGTCGCTCTTCTGGGGTGTTACACAGCGTAAATTGGTAAGTTAACCAATCCACACTGCGTAACATCCCAGAAGAGCGATTATCTCATTTACACTGCGGCGGAAGCCTGATGTAACTAACGCTGCAAATTATGTTCCTAAGTACCTGAATATATATTCCAAACAAAACTTCTTCGAATTTTAATATTCCATAATGTTTCACTGTTAATATTGATTATGGTTTTGGATGTCTGCATTTAGAAGCAGTGGGCTGTGTTGGCGACCTTACCTAAGAGCTTGCTCCCAGCGTCTTTAGAGTCGAAGAGGGCAGCGAACAAAAAACCCAAACAAAACGCTAACTAAAACATGTGACTACTGTTAAGTAACAAAACTAGAAGTGGACCGGTCCCTGTGTCCACAAAAGAGCGAGGACTGCTGCTCCCAACACGAACAGTGTGTCAGGCCTCTGTGTGCTGCTAAGGAAATGGTAAACAGTGCGCCCTTGCTAAACAACGCAAAGAAATACCAGCTACATTTAAAAAGGTAAACACATCAATCAGGTGTATTGGGGAGCAGAGGTATAGACCCTCTCATTCTTAAGTCAGCTCTAAATGGAGTTGAGCAATCAGCTACAGGTACCAGCCGCTACTGCCGGTGAAAGGGTCCCTTTACCGTTTGAACAGGAATCTGGGTGGGTGCAGAAACGGTCTGGATGCTTCGAAAAATATAAAAAAAAAATCTCTTGCCCACGCCAGAAATCGAAATAAGATTCCTCGGTCATCCAGCCAGGAGAAAAAAATTACGAATTACGGGACTACAAGTACCTTTCCTTCGCCGTCCCAACCGGACTGGCTGTGGACCCTACCTAGCCTCGCTCCGTCCACCAGATTAAAACAGACGGAACGTGTAGCTGACAAATAACTCCCATGTAATGCTGGGATGAAGTATGATACACTAGGGAGAGCAGAGTTTGTATGGTGACTGCGGTACTGACTGGACAACCGGGTAATCTTCGACAGAAGCAAAAAGATTGTTCTTTACAGGGTGCAGAATGAATCTTGGGCCCACTCAGCCTCCTATTCAATGGGTACCAGTGGCTATTTTCCCGGGATAAAAGCGGTCAGGGCGTGAAACTGATCTTTCATCTCCATCTAGGGTCGTGGTTAAGAATTCACTCCAATTTGTGTCTTCACGGCAAGCACGGTGACAGTTCCTCCACCTTCTACCCTTTCTCCCTCACACATCTTCAGAGTGGCCACTTACGTTTAAAAATTCAAACCAGCGGAGGACATTATTAAGGAAAGTTAAATTATCAGGATTCAGTTCATCTCAGACTTGGAATCTTCTTCACTACTTTTTCACCCAATGGACCGCCACAAAGCATTGCGCACATATACAAACATTTATGTAAATGAGTAGCTATCTTCATGATGAAGTAAACAGCACGGTGATATATAATATGGCTCCCAGAATAACCGTGACATATTACGTTATTTTTAAATCCTTCTACGTATTCCGAGAAAACAGATTCCTCACGCCCCCTCCCAAAATGGGATCTCGTCCCAAGATAGGATGCTTATTAACCCCTCTCATCCTGTTGCAACAGTAATTCTCTTTCAGATGTAATTCTCGCGCGCCGACAGTCCTACCCGCGACTCGTCGTATAAACAACCATTGCGGCATTACTACACCACAGTTCTCTCAACCTTACTTTGCGCAGCCTCAAACATCGTAAACCTAGTACTTGGGGTCTTCAATCTTCTGATATGTTACACAGCGTAGATTGGTCGTTGGCTACCGACGTTTCAGGACAACTTATCAGTCGCATCTCCAAGGAGATGCGACTGATTGTCCTGAAACGTCGGTAACGTAACTACCAATCTAATCTGCGTAACGTCCCAGAAGAGCGAAGATCTCATTTGCACCGCGGCGGAAGTCTGAAACCAGACACGGTGCTTGTTACACTTCTCATAAAGACGTTAAAATCGTTAGAAGGACTGGATTTGCTTTCACGAACACTGGAGGAGTTTAGTGTTTTACAGGCAATAGGAGATCATGCACACCTTGTGTCTGGCTGTATGGCTTTCAATATTTTTCTAGCCTCTAATAACTCTAACATGTTTCCGCACGTGGAAAACCATTCCGCCGATTGTGAACAGATTTCTTACCTATGTGAGCCAAATAAATTTTACGCCTTTATAAGACGATTTTGGACACAAAAATAACCCCAAGTAATATGTCACTTAACAGCGAACAGATGGCAGCATGATCCCACCCACACACGCTTGGACTTGGTACGCTTCCCTGTCCAGTGTACTTCCGTGTACCAGTCTCGTCTCCAATTGTCTAGGGTATTACAGTAGCCGACGAGGATTTGCAAGCTTGGCACTGGCGAGTAGTTGTGGCAGAGCTAAGGGGTGAGAGAGGAGAAAACTCTAGGTCGGTTATTAACAGGCTTACAAGTGTAAGTCGAAAGCCCAGATTAGTGTATGCACGTAAATGATAATGTACTCGGCCAGGCGTTGTCAGTAAGACACTAGGCCGTACCTTGATACGGCATTCAGCGGCTCTAAAGCACGCAGAATTGGCAAATTGCGACAGTGATAACCTTTGCTACTTCCCCTTTTCGGGTGGTTGTTATATGCCCAAAGGACGAGAAGGGAACGAACCAATATGCAGAAAGGAAGAAACCATACCGCATGCAACCTCACCATCCATGGCGACTTCTTTCCGTGGTGTCAGTCTAGGACTGTCAATAAACAGGAGTTAAGAAGACGTTGTTTAAACATGCACAGTACGCCTGGGCCGTTACTGTTGTGTCACAGAAATTAATAGGCAAATAACCGCCCCATATCTTCCCTACAATTCACGATTTCAGCGCCCTTTTATGTGATATTTTGGCACGGCCGGTTCGACGGATGTTTTCGTCGACTGGACTCCCGTAGTGCTGAATTCTGTACATAACACTGGTGTTGAGTGGATGTATTTTATCACCCCTGTGACAGGAGAAGAAAAAGGGGTCGCAGGAGTTCATTAACGTTCTCAGGATTTACTCTAGCCAGAGAGAGAGAGAGAGAGAGAGGGAGAGAGGGAGAGAGGCAGGCGCCAGACAGTGCTCCTACAGGCCAGTGTATCATGTGTCATTCACACACCCACAACCCAACAAGTCAACTCCATTTCCTTACACAACTTAGGCAGATACCAATCACTCTACCGACCTCACCAAGAAACACAGCAAATTTCCCCAAGTCCTCAGCTGGGTACATTCTGTATCTGCGTACTGCTCTAAAGTAACAGCGGAAAAAGAGTAAGGAATGCGCAACTGTGTACGTTCTTATTCCAATATTCGTGGCTCTTCAGTAAGAGTCACGCTTGATCTTGCATTACTGGGGCGAAACATCAACGAAGGTTACTTATGTTGCTGGCCCATTTTTTAGCAAGAGCTGTCTGTCACACCTGAACCTCATAACAGCGCAACGTGCGTAAGTGTGGACGTCAGTACTGTTATTCGCTCTTGTTCGGCTCGCGGTACGCTCGATTCACACTGCCTCGCAAGACGCCAATCAAACTTTGTCAAGTAACAAACAAACATGAGAGCATAAGTGATGTGTGTACCCAGGCTTTATGCGTTTACAACACTATAATGCTCTACTTTTCGCGGACATGTCTATGAACACCAAACACAAAAGTAATTTTCTATTATAATTAGATAACTCGAGTGAGCAGAGTCCCTCAGATAGTCAAGAAATATCCTGCCTTCTGTAAGATCCGAAGGTTCTTCACCGTGCTCACAACAAACCAACACTGGCCATTATCTCAAGTCAGATTAATATATTCCATACCCTCACACCCTATGTCCTCAGGTCCACTCTAATATTGAGACATTACAATAGATCTGTCTAAATAGTGGTTTTATAAAGGGACCTGAGAACAGAGATTCGAAGGACGGAAGTGGCACTAGAGCATTGTCTCCATCACTGTGTTCAGACCAATGTGGACCTAACCAGCCTCCTATCCAATGCGCACCCGGGTCTCTTTCCCTGCAGTCAAGCTGCCGGGGCGGAAGCTGACCACGCACAAGTAAACAGTGCCAGAGTGTAAACAGAATACAGCTATACTTGTCCCCCCACCCCCCCACCTCCCCCCACACATTTTCAAGGTGTGGTGCATAATTAAGTACATGATTAATTTCAACGTTCTCTTTATCTTCTTTAAATTAACCCACAATCCCATTTCTTCCAAGGTATCCCAAACGATCACTTCCCTGCATTAGTCCCGAATAAAATTCTGTAAGCATACATAATCCCTCCCATTCATTCCATACTAACTACCCATCTCATTCCACAGCAATAGGGTATTTCTTTCGTTTTTGATTTTATACAGCACTAAACATAGGGCACACACAAAATAACGAGCTAACTTTCAGTCGTAAATTTATATCGTCATGTAAAATATTTTTCTGGCATTAATTTGCGAGCATTCCACAATAATTCTGCAGTATACAACAGCAGTATAACCTTAATACTAGCAGGCAACAAGACTCTTATTGTACACTGTTGTAGGTGATAAAAGAAGGTCAGAAATAGAATTGCGGCCGATCCCGGTGACTGTACAGTTTAAGGCGTAGGTCTGCGGCTGCTCGCTTTCTGGGACTGCGGGTTCGAATCCCACCGGGTGTATGTAAACCTGTGTCTTGTATACGTTGTGTGGTGTCAGAAATCTCTGGGATAGGCCGATACCTCTTCCAGAGGAGTCCTACCGACTGTGTGTGTGTGTGTGTGTGTGTGTGTGTGAGATCAGGTACAGCAATAACCCTCTACACCTAAGAGTACGTAGAAAAGGTCACACTAAAAATGCTTAATTAATAGCGCGATTTCAAGCAATTAACTTCTTCAATATGTTGACTGCAACTGAAACATAACGGTCTACATCCCAAAGAACCCTTGACCCTGACTTAACTGTAAAAGTAATTAACAAAGTTGTTGTAAAGACAAGTAGGGTGTTACCAGACCAGATTTACATTGCTACGGAAACCCTATTTTAATAATAAAAAACCGGGACACATTAACATTTCTGTAGCAGGCTACGGTGGAGGGTTACTAACTAAACTTTTAATCCATTAAACAATAAAGGAGCAGAGGAATTAATTCATATTAATACAACGGGGAAAAAGTAATAATGGTATAGATAAAATGCAATAATAACAATAATAATAATAATAAATCCTTCGCAACCTCAGTCCAGACTCTATAATCAATCATCTACGCATCTTCTTATTCCTCTACAGTTCTTTCCTATTCCTGGCTGGTTTATGACTGTCTTACTCCTACTAACGTTTTCACCCAATGTGAGAAATTCAGAAACATTCGTATGCACTCTCAGAAAAGTCTTATTTTTATGATTTGGAAGGACAACCTGGAGACATCCGGCAACAAAAACTGACTTTTACTGGACATCTGGATAAAACTTTATAAACTCCATAAAATCGGGACAGTCCCGAATAACCGAGAACTGTATCCCCATAGACTGCCGACGAGTGCAGCAATAATAAGATTTTGTTTTGAACTTAGACCACATTTTCGGAATTACTGTTCTTGTGACTTAAGTCGGATAATAATATTTTCCATAGTTATGGACAGCCAGGTCTGGAAGACGGGTTACTGGAATGCGTGCTAGTAAAATTTGGACAGGAGTCTGTTCAACAGTGTAATCTTCCAATGTTAATAGAAATAACACATTGTAAGTATATTCATATGTTTCTGAACATCCACACCTTAAAATCTTCAAATCAACGGTCTTGCATGCAGAGCACACTGTCTTCATGAAAGTACGAAAGTCCTTATTAATATATCACCACAGAATATGCTGCTGTGTGTAAGCAAGGGATTCCATTAATTTCAATTAATTAATCGCTTCTTATTCGTGAGGTTATCTGACTGAGGTACGTATCTCACAAACGTCATTATTTTCGAAAAACAAAGTTATTGAACATAAAATGAGTGTTGTGGTTTTGTCTACAACTTTTGTCTGAAACATTTCTCATTCTAGCAGAATTCAGCGAGATATCTCAAATGTACGTAGGTCTTCAATGTTTTCCATGGCACAACAACTCCCCCCCCCCCCCCGGGGGTCAGGGCCCCAATTTTTTAGGGCTTCTCCGCCCTTCCCAACCACACACCAGCCGGTGGGAGCTCCCGGGGCGGGTGTTCATTCAGAAAAAAAGA